>Ga0172369_10000040_pt1 | contig 166544 bp, 145 predicted proteins | sample LakKiv25m_FD_114539 | JGI IMG/M metagenome (GOLD analysis project Ga0172369, IMG submission 114539) | Freshwater microbial communities from Kabuno Bay, South-Kivu, Congo - kab_022012_11.25m | ecosystem: Environmental > Aquatic > Freshwater > Lake | place: Democratic Republic of the Congo... | reverse complement strand
GTACTGCCCTGCTGCATCTCGAGTTTTGTCGCGCCGTATGAGGAGTTGGAGTTGGGCAACCTGCGCACGCAAAGCTGGAACGAAATCTGGAACAGCGCCGCCTACCAGCGCTTGCGCAGCGGCCTGCTTGGCGATACGCCCAACGCGGAATGCCGCGGTTGCGGCAAGGAGTGGAGCCTGTGAACGCCCGCCTTGTGGCAAACCAAATCCTTTCAATTATTTGGCCGTTGCTGCTGCCGGCTTGTGTGGGCACAGGCGAGGTGGCGCCGAGTCTGAGCGGCCAGATCGTCGGCTCCGACGACCGGCCTTTGGGTCCGGGCATGGTGATGGTCGAGCGCGGCAAGGTCCATGCGGGCACCTACGAAGGCGGTGGGCTCATCGATGGCAACGGCAAGTTCACCGTGCCGTTGCCGCGCGGCGGCACCTTTGGCATCCATCTGTTCCACAGCGACTATTCGTATGTGCCCATCGAGGTGACGATCGACGCGCACCAGCAGGTCGCGCTGACCAACCTGATGGTGTCGTGGGGCGTGTGGATGGATCTGACCGGGCAGCCGACGTGGCCGGATCAGCCCGACGACACCCGCCTCATCCGCCTGCCGACCGACGACAACAAGGCGGACAACCCGGTGATTTCGGACATCAAGATGAGCTATTCGGGCACCAAGCTGCTGCAGATCTCGGCGCAGGTCTTTGATCCAGATGGCGATCTGTCGCGCATGATCCTGGTGCACGACACGGCAACGGGCGCGGGCTATGCCTTGAACCCGCCGTCGCCGCCGGACGCCAAGGGGCGCTATCCCAATGGCTTGTATTCGCTCAAGGTCTTCCTGGATCCGCGGCACGTGCCGGGCAAGTCACTATGGTACTTCGTGGTCTCGGACAACATGTGCAACAACACGCCAATCACCCCGGTGGCCATGCCGGCACTGCCGTGAACAGCGCTTGGTTCTTGGCTAATGCCCTGGCTTCAAGTGGCTGACCGCCTGCATCGCGGCGTGGCCCAGCGATGCCGCCCCCGTGAGCGGATCATCCCAGGCAAAGACGGCGTCCGTGTCGACATGGGCGTCGCGGCGCAGCGATTCGAGCAGCGCGGCCGGACCGGCCCCCGCCAGGGCCAGCGCGTCGCGCACCAGGTAACGCCAGGTCACGCCATCGCGCTGCCGCGCCGGAACGTCGGGAGCAAGTCCCGCCAGTTCCTGTACATGCGCCCACACCAGCGAGGTACCGGCGGCACGGCACAGGTCGTACCACAAGGTCGGGCGCGGGTTGATCTCGATGAGCCTGAGGCGTCCGGAACGCGGGTCGAGCTTGAACTCGGTGCCGCACAACCCGCGATAATTCAAGCGCTCGATGAGGTCGGCGCTCAATTGTTCCACATCCGCGAGCCGCTCGGTGCGCACGAGAGATCCCGAGCCGAAATTCCTGGGAAACTGACGGATCTTGCGTCCGGTGACCACGCTCTTCACGCCGCCCGCATCCGCGGCCCACACGGCGCCCACCAGCAGGTTCGACTCCGGACCCGGCACCAGTTCCTGCAATACGACGGCCGAGACGTCGCCGATCACGTCACGCAGGTTCGACTCCAGCTCGGCAAGTGTCTGAGGCACCAGCAGTTTCTGACCTCGCAAGCGCGTGCGCCACAGGTGGCCGGCACGCGGCTTGACGATGCAAGGTAGACCGGCTTGCCCTGCAAAATCACGGACATCCGCCATCGACGACGGCTGGACTGTCAAAGGCACATCGAGACCCAACTCGGCACAACGCTTTCCGAACAAGGACTTGTCGAGCAGCACGCCAGCGCGCTCCTGGACGAGACCTTGGGACAACCGCATGTGCGGCAATAGCGTTTTGCGATGCGTGATGCACCATTGCACGGCGTCGTCCGCGGCGGGCACGACGACGGGGGGCGAGGGCAGTTGCCGCGCCGCATCGACCAGGGCATCGACGAGCGCAAGCCCGAGGGGCAACCGCGAAAGGTTGGGCAACTGCTGGACATGACGACTGTAACAACCGGGACGCGTGCGATCTGCATCGACACCGACCACAGGCCAACCGCGGGGCGCAAGGTCGCGCGCCACAGACAGACCTGTCGCCGTCAGCCCGAGAATGAACGTGGTAGGAAAATCGGCCATGGCCGCGATCATGAACCGCTAGGCGCGCGGATGGAAGCGGTCGTAGATTTCGCGCAGGCGCTCGCGGTGCACATGCGTGTAGATTTGCGTTGTTCCAATGTCGGCATGGCCCAACATCGCCTGAACCGCGCGCAGATCCGCACCGCCAGCCAGCAGGTGGGTGGCAAAGGAGTGGCGCAGCTTGTGGGGCGAGATCGACTTGTCGATGCCGGCAGACAGCGCGTGGCGCTTGACGAGCTTCCAGAATCCTTGCCGGGTCATGGACTTGCCCTGACTCGTGATGAACAGCGCCTGGCTGGCCGTACTGCGTCGCGCCCGGCCGCTCGCCGTGCGCGCCAGCGACGGCCGCGCCTCCGACAGGTAGCCGAGCAGCCGCGCCCGCGCAACTTCGCCAATGGGCACAAGCCGTTCCTTGCGCCCCTTGCCCATGCAACGCACGACACCGCGGTCAAAATCCACGTCCGTCAGCTTGAGGTTCACCAGTTCGCTGACGCGCAGCCCGGTTGCGTAGAGCGTCTCCAGCATCGCCGTGTCGCGCACCGCCCGCTCGGTCGTCGAGCCCGGGGCCGCCAGCAACCGTTCCACTTCACCGGTTGTCAGCACATCCGGCAGGTCCTGCTCCAGCTTGGGCATATCCAGCAGCGTCGCGGGGTTCTCCTCGATCAGCGCCCGATCCACGAGGTAGTGCCCCCAGGTCCTCAGCGTCGACATGTGCCGCGCGATGCTGCGTGGCTGCAGGCCGCTGTCGCGCAGGGCAACCAGGTATTCGTGCAGCAGATCGCGACCCAGGTCCTCGGGCCGATCGACGCCCATCTCGTCGTGCATGTACTGGACCATGCGCTGCAAGTCGCGGCCGTAGGCGGTCAAGGTGTTGGTCGACATGTTGCGTTCCAGGCGCAGGTGGCGCAGGAAGCGTTCGACCGTCTGGAGCAAAGTGTTGGGCGTCGTCGTCATGGCAAGACACATCCTGCCGCGCGCCGCGCAGAGATCAAAAAATTCCGCTTTTCAGTGCGTTGTGCGATTTTCTTGACAGATGGGGCACATCTTGGCAGCCGACCGGCAAGGCGAGGATCGCCAAAATGATCGCGGTCTTGCCGATCAACCTGCCGTGCGGTCGAGGGCCTTGGCGCGCGCGACGATCTCGGCCAGTCTGGCATGGGCCTCACGCGGAGATAGCTCATCTATGTCCGTACGTTGCAGACCGTCGATCAGCTCCGTCAGGGCCGGATTCGCGGTCTGAGCACCCTTGGACGGCGTATCGAACAGGCCCAGTTGCTTGCGCGGTGCCCGGCTGGGCTCCTGCGCGGTGCCCGCCCGGCGTTTCTCCAAGAGCACGAGCAGCGCGCGCGCGCGTGTCACCACCTCCGGCGCCAGGCCGGCCAGGCGCGCCACGGCGATGCCATGCGAGCGGCTCGTCGGCCCGGGCTGCAGGCGGTGGACAAAGACGATGTCCTGCCCCCACTCGCGCACCGCGACGTGGGCGTTGCGCAGGCGCGGCAGGCGCTCGGAAAGCTCGGTCAATTCGTGGTAATGTGTGGCAAACAGGCACAAACAACGCGCCTTGTCGTGGAGTGATTCGATGACCGCCCACGCGATCGCCAGGCCATCATCGGTCGAGGTACCGCGGCCGATCTCGTCGAGCAGCACCAGCGTGCGCGGCGTGGCCCTCTGGAGAATCTCGGCAGTTTCGCGCATTTCGACCATGAAAGTCGAAGCACCCTCGGAAATGTCATCGCCCGCACCGATGCGCGTCAGCACGGCATCGAGCACGCCCAGCACCGCGGCGTCCGCCGGCACGAAGCCGCCTGCCTGCGCCAGAATCGAGGCGAGCGCAACCTGCCGCATCAAGGTCGATTTTCCCGCCATGTTCGGGCCGGTCAGCAGCAAGATCTGGGCCGGCTGCGTCGCGTCCTCCGCCGCAGCCAGATCCAGTTCGGGCGGCAGCGGCGCGTCGCCGCGCAAGTCCACGTCATTGGGAACGAATCCCGCTGGCGGCAGCAACTGCTCGACCACCGGATGGCGGCAACCACGCAGCAGGACTACAGGCACATCGACCATGACGGGTCGGCAATAGCGTGAGATCGCGGCGAGATCCGCAAAGCCGGCGTGCACGTCCAGCTCCGCGAGAGCGCTCGCCATGCGCCGCAGCACCGCGGCCTGAGCGCCCAACCTCATGCACAGCTGGCGGTAGAGTTCTGTCTCGCGCGCCGTGCGGTCGTGCTCGGCGCTGGCCAGCTTGCGCTCGAAGGCGACCAACGCGTCTGTTGTATAGCGTTCTGTATTCTTGAGCGTTTGTTTGCGGTGGTAGTGCGCTGGCAGGTCGCCGGTCTTGGAGCGACCGATCTCGATGCCATAGCCCGTCACGCGGTTGTAGGTGACCTTGAGGGTCGAAATACCTGTTGCAGAACGCTCTTGGGCCTCAAACTGTGCCAGCCAGTCCTGACCGTGCTCCGCCAGCTGTACCAGTTCATCCAAGGTGGCATCGAAACCCGGCCGAATCACGCCGCCATCCGCCACCACGACGCGCGGCGCATCCGCCAGCGTGGCCTGCAGATCCGCCAGCGGCGCCGCAAAACCGTCCAGATCGGCCCACAGGCCGGCGAGCGTCACCGAGGCTGTCAGCGGTTCGAGCGTCGCGCGCAGCGCAGGCAGGGCGGCGAGCGTTTCGCGCAGCGCCGCCAGCTCGCGCGGCTGCACCAGCCCAGCCGCGATGCGGGTCGCCGTTCGCGCCAGATCACATTGATGCTTCAACAGATCTCGCAGCCCATCGCGCGCCGGCCGGTCGTCGATCAGCGCCTGCACGGCACCGTGCCGCAGCTCGATCGCCCGCCTGTCGCACAGCGGCGCCAGAAGCAGTGCGCGCAACAGGCGGGAACCGGCCGCGGTCCGCGTCCGATCGACAGCGCCCAGCAGCGAGCCCTGCCGCCGACCTTGCCGCGCGGTTGCCAGCAACTCCAGGTGCAGCACGGCCTCGCGCCCCAAGGCCATGTGCGCAAGGGCATCGAGCGGCTGGGGCGCAGCCAACAGATCTCCAATTCCAGGGCGCACTTCCAACAAGTACGCGTGCAACAGGGCCAGGGCCGTCTGCGCAGGCGTGGCGTCGCGCGGCAGACCACCGGGCAGCTCTCGCTCGCTTTGCAGCACATCGCGCGCCACCGGCAGGCCGTCCAGCCAGGGCCGCGCCGAAGCGGGCAGGACGATCTCGCGCGGCTCGACGCGCACCAGCAGCACCGCGAGCGCTGCAGGATGCGGCACTTGGGCGAAGCGGACATCGCCCGTCGACACGTCCGCGACGGCGACGCCGAGACCGCCATGCTTGCCAGGCACCAGGGCCGCGATGTGGTTGGCACGCGCCGCGTCGAGCGCTTCGGTCTCCAGCACGACGCCCGGCGTCAGGACGTGCGTGACGCCGCGCTGCACGATGCCTTTGGTTTGCGATGGATCCTGAAGCTGTTCGCACACCGCCGCGCGCCGCCCGGCCTCCAGGATGCGCTGCACATAGCCGGCCATCGCGTGATAGGGAAAGCCGCACATGGGAATCGGACGTGGATCCTGCTTGTTGCGCGATGTCAGCGTCAGGTCGAGCAGGCGGGTGGCTTCGAGCGCGTCCTCGAAGAACAACTCATAGAAATCGCCGAGGCGAAACAGCACCAGCGCGCCGGGGTGGCGACGCTTGGCCTCGATGACCTGGCGCATCACGGGCGTCAAGAGCGCCGGGTCGGCATCCGCCGTGATCAGGTAATTTGGTGCATCCATGGGAGATTGCAGGCCGCAGCAGTCCTATCGCGTGGATCACTTCGCATCCGTGGCAGCGGCATCCTTTTGGACGGCTTCCGTGCAGTCGAGTACGCGCGACAGCGTGAGCCCGACCGTCTCGCCCTGCGCGGCGATGGGACACGTGACGTCTTCCAGCCATTGCCAATCGGTGTCGGCGCGCGCGCTCATGCGCGCAGATTTGCCGCGTGCGATCGTCGCGCAGGTCCGCCGCGGCATGCCGGGCTCGAAGGTGTCCGCCTCGAGCTGTTCGCCCAACAACACCTCGACGTGTTGGACACGGCCGCCGCAGGTCTGCTTGGACACCTCGATCTGCAAGTCGCAGACTTCGCGCGGGCACGCAGCGCCTTGGCAGACGCAAGGTCCGATGCGGACGGGGTCGAGGCGGGCACCTTGCACGCAACCGGCCAAACACATGAACACACTAGCCAAAGCAAGCGTGGCAACACGGCATCGGGTGGTCAGGGCTGGCATCGGCATGGCGCCTCGTTGGCCGCGTGGTCTGCGCGGGGCCTGGCCCAGAGAGAATGCGTGGCGCGTCGCCGAACGTCAACGGTCCCGTCTGTGACAGCAAGGCGTTGGCAACCATTGGTGCAATGTGCCAACCTGCGCAGCGGACGCGCCGCGGAGCGCCGGAGATAGCCGCCCATGTGCCCGCTTCGTCTCGCACTTTCCATGTCCGTGATTGGCCTTCTCGCACTTGTGCCGGGGTGCGGCGCGGCCGGACCCAAGTTTGCGGAGGAAACGCCGCTCTCCTCGCCCGTGGCACCGCGCGGCATTGTCGTACTGCCGATGGCGCTGGCCATTCCCGGCGCGACGGCGCTGGAGACGATCGCGCGCAGCCACGAGGTCGCGGCGCTGCTCTTGCGGCGCACCGATCTGCCGGTGCTCGGGCCCCTTGATTTCACGATGCAAAAGAGCCCGGATGAAGCCATGGTCGCAGCGACGGATACCGACCTGCTGATGCGTGAGGACGGGCGCCGCGTCGACGTGCACGACTGGATCACGCTGCACGTCCTGGTCACGGAGAACCGCGCCACGAACACACGCGACATCGTCGACGAACGTCAAAAAGACCCGAAGAAGAAAGTATTTCGCCAGAGCGGGTTCGATTCGCGCGTACGCGTCGAGGTGACTGTGCGCGACGCGATGCGCCCACGGGTGCTTGGCCATGTCGTGCTCGAAGCAGATGATGATCCAACGAATTTTGAGTCAGGCGGCGATCCGCGTCCGGGCATCACGCGGCTGGTCGAAGCGGCCGTGAACCGGCTCGTGGACGGTGGCTCGGCCGCGCTGGCCGGCCGCGGTCAGCGCAAGTCGCGCGGCGATGGGCTGATCGACAACTTGCCGGCGATGTTGGCGTGGGGCGCGCCAGAAGTGCCGAGCCTGGATTCGAAGATGAAAGACGAGCCGGAGATGCTGCGCGAAGCCAAGGTCCTCGAACTCTGGGACCGATTTGCCCCGGGCCTGGGCGTGCGGGACATGCGCGCTGCGACGAAGCATTCGGGCGTCATCGTGCGCGTTGCGCGTGCGCCGCTGCGCGTGGGCGACATCGTCGATCAGGTTGGGTCGGAATCGGTGCGGGCGCGCTACCAGTTCGATCGCCTCCTGCAGGGCTGTGTGGGCGCCTGCAAGGTTGGTGTGTGGCGCAACGACGAACACGTTGATCTGCATTTGCAATGGCCGAATGCCGCGCCTCTCGTGGTGCCGTGAAGTCAGGAGCGCGGCGCGGCGTGACCGGGCGTGAGATCGCTGGCGTGCTACAGTTCCCCGTTCCGGCCCCTGAGCGCCAGCGCCCCGCCGGTGCACCGGATGCGCGCTCGCTACGCGGCCTTCTCGGTCGATTCGTCTATCGCGACGAGGCGCGCGGGTTTGGCATCGCCAGCCTGCAAAGCGAGGACGGCACCGAGCACTGGACCCTCAAGGGCGCACTGTGGGGGCTCGAGACCGGACAATGCGTCGAGGTCCAGGGCGCTTTCGAGGACGACGCGCGCTGGGGGCGGCAGTTTCGTGTTGACAAGGCGCGGCCGGTACTGCCGAGCACCGCGGCCGGTGTCGTGCAGTTCCTGCGCTCTGCGCAAATGCCCGGCATCGGCGCGCGGTTGGCAGTGCGGATCGTCGAGCGCCTGGGCCCCGATGCGCTCACGCGCGTCCGCAGCGAACCCCATTTGCTCGCAACGGTGCCGGGCTTGCACCTCGCCAAGCGCAAGGTGTTGCTTGCCGCGCTCGAGCGTCAGTCGCAGTCGGAGGCGACGCTGGTCTTCCTGTACGGCCACGCGATCGGCGCAGCGCTCGGGGCGCGCATCGCGGCTCAGTACGGAATCGATACAATTCGCAAAGTTCGCGAGAATCCCTACCGTGTGGCGGACGAAGTGCCGGGGGTGGGCTTTCGCACGGCCGACGGTCTGGCGCGGGCGCTTGGTGTCGCGGCCGACGATCCGCACCGGCTGCACGCGGCCTTTCGTTTTTCGCTCGGAGAGTTGGCGCAGCAGGGGCATACGGCGCCGCCGCTGGACCTGGTGCTGGAGCGCACGGCGGATGCCCTCGACCTCGGGCGCGATGCGCTGCAACCCCACGTGGCGGCGCTGTGCCGCGGCCGCGGTGTGGTGTGCCATCTCATCCAAGACGGCGAAACACAACAGATCGCGCGGGCCGAACTGGCGCAGGCTGAGGCACGGCTGGCGCAGCGGTTGGCGGACATGCTCCGCGCGCCACAGCCTGAGCTATCGGCATCGGATGAAGCGTGGTGTCTTGCCGCGGCTCAGGCTGCACTGGGTTTCTCCTTGCGCGGTACGCAGTTGCAAGCAGTGAAGGCCGTGCTGCACGACAATCTGGTCATCGTGACGGGAGGGCCGGGGACGGGAAAGACCACGATCATCCGAGGTGTTCTGGCCGCGCTTTCGGCCAGCCACTGGCGGATCGCGCTCGCCGCGCCGACCGGTCGCGCAGCGCACCGCATGGCCGACGCGACCGGCCAAGAAGCCAAGACGTTGCACAGACTTCTGGAATATGACCCGCGCCACCAGCGCTTCGTACGCGATCAAGAAACACCCTTGGATGCCGATCTGGTGATTGTCGACGAAGTGTCCATGATGGACGTGCCCTTGGCCGCTGCCCTGTGCGACGCCCTGCGGCCGGGTGCGCGCTTGCTGCTCGTCGGAGATGCAGACCAACTGCCCTCGGTGGGGCCAGGTGCCGTCCTGGATGATCTGCTGCGCTCTGGCTGCGTGCCATGCGTCGCCTTGGACCACATCTACCGTCAGGGTGAGGGCTCGGCCATCGTCGCGAATGCGCACCGTGTGCGCCATGGCGAGTTTCCCGTCAGCGCCCCGCGGGGAAGCGAGAGTGACTTCTTCATCGTACCGCGCGAGTCACCCGACGAAGTCGTGGCTGCGCTGCTCGAAATCGCGCTACACCGCTTGCCGCGTCTCGGATTTCACCCAGTGGATGACGTGCAGGTGCTGGCGCCGATGCGACGCGGCCCCCTCGGGACGCTTGCCTTGAATGAGCACCTGCGCAATGCCCTGAACCCGCATGGCGCGCCTGTGGCGGGCGGCCTGCGCGTAGGAGACAAGGTACTTCAGGTGAAGAATGATTACGATCTCGAAGTATTCAACGGCGATATCGGACGCGTCATCGGGGGTCAGGGGCCGGCGGGCCAGCGACAACCCGCGCTGGCAACCGAGGCGACCGTGCAAATCCGCTTTGGCGACAGGGATGTGCAGTACCCCCTGGCTCAGATTGACCAATTGGTGCTTGCGTACGCGGTGACCATCCATAAGTCCCAAGGCATTGAATACCCAGCCATTGTCGCGGTCCTTCACGCCCAGCATCACGTCCTCTTGCAGCGCAACCTGCTGTATACTGCGCTGACACGGGCACGCAGGTTTGCGGTTCTGATCGGGCAGCAGCGGGCCATCGAGCGCGCTGTGTCCAACGACGCCCCGATTCGCAGGCATACGAGATTGCTGCAGGCGCTGCGGCAGGCGGCCAAACCGTAGGGGGCAACTTGGATGGCAACTGAGCTGGCGCAGGCGCCGATGGTCTTGGTGGCAGGCGAATCCGGTCTGCAGGTTGGACGTGTCGTGGGCGATCGGCCGCGGCAGGCGCTGCGCGTCGAGGTGCGTGACGCAGGCGGCGTCGCGCAGGTGTGCAAAGTGGAGCGCGAGTCCATCCAGCTCGCGCTGAATGCGACGGCTTCGCGGCTCGACGAAGCGGAGTCGTTCGTCCAATCGGCGCTGAGCCAGGTGGCCGATGGGGACATCGAGACGGTCTGGCACCTGCTTGAGGGCGTGCCCGTCGGGCTCGGCGAAGCGACGCAGTTGCTGATGGGCAGTGTGTCGGCCCTCACCCGCGATATCACGGTGCTGGCTCTCGGGCTGCGCGACGACGGATTCTTCCTGAAGAATGGGCAGTTGGCACGGCGTGATGCGGTGGAGCGAGCGGCCCATGCCGCGGTGCGCCAGCGTGAGGCCGAACTGGATGCCGATGTCGCATCGTGGGTCCAAGAGTTGGATGCGCTCCGTCACGGCCTGCGACGCTCGACGGCACAGCCGGCGCCGTGGGTACACCGACTGGAGGCGTTCGCCAGTTGTGCCGAACCAACCGACGACGCGGTGGCGCGCCTGCTGCTGCGGCGGGGTCGCCACCACGCTGCAACCCAGCGAGACGCGGCCGAGCTGCTGTGCGAGTTGGGGGTATGGGACCCGCACGAGGATCTGGAGGTGCTGCGGTCGGGCGCGCTGCAGCCGTGGCCGGCCGACCTGCTGGCCTCACTGCCGGACGAGCCACGCGACGGCGCCGATTGGCCGATTCTGGACTTGCCTTTCGTGACCATCGACAACGATGCGCCGCACGAGATCGACGACGCCCTGTGCGCCGAGCCGTTCGGCGACGGGACGCGCCTGTGGGTGGCCATCGCGAGTCCGACCTGTTGGTTTGCGCCGGGAAGTGCGCTGGATTGTGCCGCCATGGAACGTGGCGCGACGCTGTACCACCCGCGCTGCGTCGCGGGCATGCTGCCGGACGAGTTGGCGCGCGATCGCGCGTCGCTGCACGTCGGGACGACGCGGCCGGCGCTGGTGTTCCGCATCGATCTCGATTCGGGCGGGCGCGTGATGCAAACCGATGTGCGGCCTGCACGGGTGCGAATCGCTGCCGCATGGTGCTACGATCGCCTGGACCGCCTGCTCTCTGGACAAGAGACTGCACCCGACGTGGATCGCCCGCTGATCGACCGACTCGTCGCGGCATGTCTGACCTCGGAGCAGCAGCGAATCGCTGCCGGCGCCTACCTGCTCTACAAGCCGGACGTCGATGTGCGCGCGCCGCGCCACCAGCCTGTGCAGATTCGGCCGGCGAGCCAGATGAGTCCCGCGCGCCGCATGGTGACCGAGGCGATGGTGCTCTGCGGCACGGCGGCGGCACGCTACGCGACCCTGCACAACCTGGCGGTGCCGTTTCGCAGCCAGCCGCGCCCGCAGAACGTTCCGCTGCCTCCAGGTTTGTACAGTGATCCCGCTGATGTCTATGCTGTGTTTCGCTGCCTCGCGCCAGCGCGGTTCAGCACGCACCCGGAGCCGCATGGTGTCATGGCCTTGCCGGCCTACGTCCAGGTGACCTCACCGCTGCGGCGCTTTGCCGATGTCGTCGCACATCGGCAGATCGTCGCGCACGCCTCTGGCCAGCCACCGCCGTACAGCCCCGCTGAGATCGTGCACGTGCTGCAGCGCGCAGAGGCGGGACAGACGCAACGCCGAATGTGGCAGCGGCGCGCCGATCGGTACTTCAAGCTGGTGCTGCTCGCTGCGCGCGAGGCGGGCGATCCGCTGCAAGCGCAGGTGGTACGGCCTCTGGCCGGGCGCGGGCAGTTCTTGGCCTATATTCCCGATCTTGGTCTAGAAGTGACCGTCACGTCACCCGGCACGCACACCGGTGAGTGGATCGCGCTGATCGTGCGCAGCGTCGTGCCGGGTCAGGGCGAGTTGGCCATGGGCATCCAGCGGACGTGAGCGCTTGGGCCTGACGTCCGCGCAGTGTACCATCGCGCTGGCGGCTCAGACGGCGCGACCTGGCCGCAGACAACCGAGGCAGTCATGGACGACCCAGCCGCAGCCCAGCCGGAAGTCGCAGGAACGCGGCGCATCGTGCCAATGATGCTGATCGCCGGCCCGTCCTTGCAGGACCCGATCTTTGCCCACACGGTGATCTTGCTGCTGGAATCCGGCCCGTCGGGTGCCTACGGCATGGTCGTGAACAAGCCCGCCCCGGTCGACCTGGCGACCCTGCTGGATGGGGCGGGTATTGCGCGTACGGCGGCGCCGCAACGCACGGTCTGGCTGGGAGGCCCCGTGCAGCCTGAGGCCGGCCTGGTGCTCTACGTGGACGAGCCTGGCCTGGAGCCATTTGAGCCACAAACCATTGTTTTTCCAGGCGTACACATGTCCTCATCGATGAGCCTGCTGCACGCGATCGCGGCGGACCGGGGACCCCAGACTTTCGCACTGTACCTGGGCCGTGCCGCCTGGGAAGCGGGACAACTGGAGGCGGAACTCGCGGCCGGCGTCTGGCTGCCGTCCGAACCCGACGTGTCGCTGCTGTTCCATTCCGATACGGACTCGTGTTGGCTGCGGGCGCTGCAGTTGCTTGGCACGGATCCCGCGCACATCGCGCCGACGGCTGCGCAAGCGTAGCCCGGGCTGGTGTCTCTCCGCCCTACTGCCAACAGACGAGCGTTGCCTTTCTTGCCACCAGCGCGTAGCTACCGAACTGGAGCATCGCGCCCCAGCCGAGGACGCCCATGACCCTGAACCGCCAACCCGAGCTGCAGCGTGCGCAAAAGGCGCCGGAACCCGCGCCGGTCACGGCGCCAGCCCCCAAGACGAATGCGCCGCAGCCCCCCCAAGGCACTGCACCGGCGGTGCCGCTGGCGCGCGACGCCATACTGAATAAAATCAAAGCCAAACTGCCGACATACGACGAGGGCGCCGACATCCTGGCCGGCAGGCTGGCGACCGAGAAGGTGACCGATCCAGTGCTGCAGTCGCGCTTGGGCAACGTGCCAGCGCTCTATGCCGACATGATTGCAGCCTGGCGCGGCGGTGGTGGCGCAAAGGATGGTGATTTCGTACGCGCTTTTGGCAGCAAGGATCCGATCGCCGTTCAGAAGTTCGCCGACGTCGACGCCGAGGCGTACATCGAAGGCGGCAAGAAACAGGCGGTGACGCAAGACTTCTACGCGAAGATCGCGATCGCCATCCAGACTGCGCAGACGGATCGCACGCGCGTGTTTCCGTTGCTGCAGACGGCGTCGAAAAGCTTCACATTTCTTGGTGCGAAGATTCCGGCAGAGGCGCTGACACCGTTGACGACGCGCAACCACGGCGTCGGCAGCCTGTACAGCTACTCGCTGTCAGCCGATGGCTCCAAAGAGTTGAATTCGTTCGCGTTGGCCGAAGTTGCGAAGAAGACCGGGGCGACGCCGGAAGAACTGGCCGCGCAAGGGCTCGCGCCGACGGCCAAGCAGCGCAAGGAAGCGCTGCGCTTTCTGCTGCGCACCAGACATGCTGGCAATCCGCTATTTTTTGCGGACAAGTCCAAGTCTCTGGCGCGGGCGGAAACGTGGTTCAGCCCGGACGAAGTCCAGCTCAAGACGGCGGACGCCAACACGGGCTTCACCGATCTGATGACGGCCAACGCCCTGCAACCTGAATGGTATCCGGAAGGCGCACTGGCTTTGACGATTCGGCCGACGGGCCTGCGCGACGCGCGCAAACCCACAGCGTTTGACGGCATGATGAGCGCCCTTTGGATGGCGCGGAATCAGCCGGCGCAGACCTACGGCGTCACCGGCGGAGGCGCGCGCGAATTCCTGGAGAAAGGCATGACATTCGGTATGGTCGAACGGGCGACAGCCGTGATTCCCAGCGAGAGTTGGGTAGCGGAACTGAGCGAATTGGCCAAGAGCGTGCGCCGTGACAGCTCGGCAGGCGAAGAGACGCTGCGCGGCAACAAAGTCGCGGTCCACAACACGCAGGCGGCCTTCGACAGCGTGATCGGCCGTTCCATGCAGGAGGCGAGCACGCCCAGCCTGGTTCCCGGTCAGCGAGCGCCAGGGGGTCCAGCGCCGATCGCGGCGGGGGGCACGTTTGATGCGCGCAGAGCCGGTGCGCCGGTCCCCGCCCATGCCCGCGCGGTGATGGACGGCAAGCTGCCGGCTGGCTCGCCGGCAGCGCCCGCGGCGCCGCCTCCGGGCGCCAACAAGCCGGGCGCAGAGCCGCCGCCTGCGGCGGCCAACCCGGGCTCGGGCCGCAAGGGCGCCGGCGGCGCGACCTGATGCAGTTCGAGCAGCACACCTTCGCCACCAGCGCAGATCTTTTGTCCATTGCCCACGGTTCACTGGCCGACGGGCCGCTGGCTCGCGTGCACCGCGACCAAGACGAACCGAGCCTGCTGTGGCTCGACCGACTCGCGGCACAACGCAGCGACTGGCACAAGCCGATTGGTGATGTGCTGGTGGCACTGGCCACTTCGCCGCTGGACGACGCGCAGGGCTCCGTCGTCGACTGGTTCGATCGCGCCGTCACCGCGCCAGCACTCGTCGGCGCGGGCCAGCGCATCTTGCGTGAGCGGCCAAACCTCCAATCGCTCACGGGGCGCGCCTTCGACCCCCAAGCGACGCCCGTGTACTTTGGCGCGGTACTGCCGCGCCACCTGGAAGCCGCGGCGCGCTACGCCCGCCACGATCAGGTCCTGCTGTTTCGCAGGCCGGACTACGCGCTGGCGACGCTGTCGAGTCGTGAGGATCTGCTTCGCGAATCGCAGATTGCCGCCGAATTCGGCAACTCCCGTCTCGATGGTGGCATCGACGGCTGGTACACACTGGACTGGCTGCGCCAGATCGCCTTCTTCGTGCCCTGGGTCCGCGCTGAAGTGCCTGCCGTTCTACGCGAACTTGCGACAAGCGCCGCGGCGCGCGAGGCGGCGGTGCAATACGCACTGTGCGCAGGCGACAAGGCCGATCTCGAACCGCTGCTGCAGGAATGGCTGGGGCAGGCGCCGGCCTGGCTGGAACAAGAGGCGACGATCAAGCGTTTCGAGCCCCAACCCGCGACCTTCGGCGGCTGTCTGCGGCAGGCTCTGGCAGCAGCGCGTGCAGAGCAGGCTACGCGGCCGCAGCCATCGCGCCCGTGAGGCAAGCGAGAGCAGCCAAGACATGAATTTTTCCGAAGACAGCGGGGCTCTTCTCCGCTATAAGCGCGCCGCGAAAAGGTACTGCCCGATTCCAGTGTGAAGCAGTGCACGCCGCGCGTGCCGTCCAACCGAGGAAGACGTGGCTTTCGTTCGTCCCGGTCCGCTGCCGCCGCTGCTCGCGCCCTACGTGTTTTCGTGGGAGACGATGCACACCATCATCGGTGGGCGTTCTGCTATCGATCTCTCGCACTTGCGGCTGGGCGATGGCGACGACGAGGCCTACCGTTTCCTCGCGCGCTACGGTTACGATCTCAAGATTCCATCGCATGCCGCAGACTTGGAGCGCATCCGTGTCGAAGCGCTCGGCTTTGTGCGCGGCGTCTTGCTGACCGGCCTGCGCGGCGTCCTAGTGCCGCAAGAGCTTGACACAATGCCGGTTCTTGACCTGCTGCGCACGGCGGCCGGCGAAGGGTTGCCCCACGATGGCAGCGATGCTGCCTTGGCCGCTTACAAGCTGCAAATGGCGTGGGCTTGTGCGCTCTTGCGCGTGATGCATACGATGGCGCACGCCGTCAACTACTTCCAGACCAACTTCTACCGCGAAATCCGCGATCGCATCCTGAACCGCTTTGTCGAGCAAGTGCGCACGCGTGAAGATGGCTCGCAGTACCTGCACTGCGCCAGTTTCGACGTGCCGCTGGTGCGCTTTGAGGTCAAAGAGACCAAGCCGCTCCGCTCGATTACCTTGAAATTGCTGCAAAAGCAAGAGAACGTTGCCTACGACATGTTCGATCACATCGGCGTGCGCATCATCGTGCACCGGCCCGTGGACGCCCTCTTCGCCGTGCGCGCGCTGCGCGAAGAGCACACGATCATGTATCCGAACGTCAAACCGACGCGCTCGCGCAATACGCTGATCGATCTTCCAGCCTACGACACGCATGTGCGCGGCTGCCTGCAGCGGTTCCAACGCGGCGAGCTCGATGAGATGGGCACGGTGGAGGCGATCCACGCCTTCGATCGCAAACCCGAGGGGCGCGAACAGGTCGAGTGGAATCCCTATTCTTCCGACAAGTACCGATCCATCCAGTTCACCTGCCGGCAGATGATTCGCTTTGACAATCCCCTTTTCGTGCGGCTGCGCGACGCACAGATCGTGGCACGCAAACACCTGCGCGGCGCAAAGCTCGCGGAGTTGCTCGGGACCCTGTCAACCGTCGGCGTGGAACCGGAAATCCAGTTCTTCTTTCCCTACGAAGTCCAAGTCATGGACATTGCCAGCTACCAGCAGGCGACCGTTGGCCGCGCCTCGTATTCTGAGTACAAGGAGCGGCAGATCGACTCCGCGCGTCGCCGCGTGATGCCGCGCGTGCTCGAACTGCTCGGGGTGAGTGAGCCGCCCGGCGGAAACGATGGGGAAGGCGAAGGCGGAGCCGAGCGGGGCGCCTCGCACCAGCCGATTCCTTTGAAGCGTCGCCTGTTTGCCGAGACGGGCCTGCTGCCTCAGGCCACCGTCGACGAACTGCGCACGCGCCACAGCGATCGGCCATGACCGCCGCGCCGCAGCCTGAGATCGTGCACCTGTGCGCCGATGGCCTCTGCGACTACCGCCAAGCACAGCTGCGGATGGAAGAACTGGTGGCGCGGCCGCCGGATGCGCCGGATCTCCTGCTCTGTGCCGAACATCCGCCGACCATCACCGTCGGGCGCCGCGGCGGACGCGAGCACATTCGCAGCACGCGGCTTGGCGAAACTGGTCTGGAAGTGCCGATCTACGAAGTCGCTCGCGGCGGTTCCGTCACGTGGCATGCGCCTGGGCAGGTCGTGATCTACCCCATCGTGCGGCTTGCCCAGTTGCAGGGACCGCTGGGTCGCGGGCCCTTGGGCGATCTGCCGCTGTTTGCCCGGCTGCTCGAGACGGCGATGCAGAGGGCCTGCGCAGCCTGCGGCCTCGAGACCTGCACGCGGGAAGGCTTTTCCGGTCTCTGGCTCGATGCCCAGACCAAGATCGGCAGCCTGGGCGTCGCCATCCGCGGCGGCTGGACGTGGCACGGTCTGGCGCTCAATGTCTCGACGGATCTCGCAGGGTTCGAACTGCTGACGCCCTGTGGCCTGACGGGCGTGCGCATGACGACGTTGTGGCACGAACTGGACGCGCGCGGTCTGGCGCGGCCGACGCTGACCCAGGTGCGCGATGCGGTGCTGGCGGTTCTGGTGGAGAAACTGCTGCGCGCATAGTCAGTTCGGCAGGTCGCCAGGCTCGCCCGGTCGCTTGCCGCCCAGATCGCCTTCAGTCACGCCGTCGCGCTCGGTCTGCTCGGGCGGCACCGCAACGCGGTAGTCCTCTGCAAGCCAGGCGCCAAGGTCGATGGTGCGGCAGCGCTCGCAGCAGAACGGGAAAGCCCGGTTCTCCGGCCGGGGCGCCGCGGGTTTGTGGCAGTGGGGACACGGTGTTGACGTCATCTACTCATACCCCAATGCATCCACCACGGGCACCCGCGCAGCCGCCCGCGCCGGGTAGATGGCGGCCACGACACCGATGACAATCAGTGCACCTGCATAGATTGCTGCGAGATCAAACGGAAAGTGCATCGGCACCTCCCACCCTGTGTCCTGCGCATTGACCACCCGCAGGATGATCAAGCCGTTGAACACGCCGACGCCGATGCCCGCTGCCGCGCCAATCAAGGCAAGGCACAGCGACTCGACGAGAATCATGCGCGAAAGTTGACGGCGCAGCATGCCTACCGCACGCAGGACGCCGATTTCGCGCATCCGGTCGAGAATCGATGTCAGCAACGTGTTCACGACGGACAGGATCGAGATGAAGATCGTGACGAATTCCAGAGCGCGCGTGACCGCGAAGATGCGCGTGACCATCTGCCCGATCTCGTCGCGGAACATCTGGTTGGTCAAGACAAACAGGTGGTACTTCTCGCCCCAATTACGCACAATGATGTCGCGAACTTGCGACGGATCGACACCTTTCTTCATGTAGGGCTCCAACGTGTCGACTTTGTCGTCCTCCCACAGCGCGCGATAGAGTTGACGGTCTAGAAACACGGTGCCCTGGTCTGACGAGTAGTCGGTAATCGCGCCGAGAATGAAGAATGATCGCCGACCATGCGCCGTCTGCAGCTCGATGCGCTGACCGGGATTGCGGCCAAAACGGTGCGCCAACGTTTCCGAGATGATGACGCCTTTGCCCGTGATCATGCGATCGATGAGGGTCGCCTTGTCGCCGACCCAGCGCGTGACCGGCCAGTCGCCGTGGTGCGAAAAGCGGATGCGGCCATCGAGGCTGAGCAGCAGGATGCGCGAGTTTTCGTAGTCGACGTTGCGCAGACGCACGAGGTCGACGGCGTCGATGCCTGGAACTCTGCGGATTTCGTCGGCAAGCGCGGGATCGAGCGGCTGGTTCATGCTGCCACCGACCTTGGCATTGGACGTGATGAAGAGGTCGGCTGGCACGGATTGGCGCACCCAAGTCACAATGCTCTCGCGGAAACTGAAGGTCAGGATGGCGCTCGACATGACCATCGACAGGCCCACCATCAGCGAGGCGACGGTCACTGCGGATTTTGCCGCGCTGCGCGAGACGTTGTCGGCGGCGAGGCGACCTTCGATGCCGAACACGCGGGCGGCGATCGGTGCAAGACCGCGATTGGACAGGACAACGAGCCAACGGCCGAGCATCGTGGCACCGAGCACGACCAGGAACATGGCGCCCAAACCAAAGACCGGAAAGGAATCGATCGCCGGCAGCAGCGAGACGGGGTAGACCGCGGCGAAACAGGCCGTGGCACCCCATTCGCGCGCGGTGAAGCGCAAGCCTGGCTCTTCCTCGAAGTCGTACGCCAGCGTGCGAATGGTTTCGACGGGACTGAGGCGGCTGGCACGCCAGGCCGGCAAGAGCGAGGCAAGGCCGGAACAGAGCGTGCCCATGACGAGGCCGAAGCCCAAGGCCCACGGCGGCACATGCGTGCCAGCAACATGCACGCGAACGTAGATTTCGCTGATGCTGCCTGCAGCTTGCTCCATCATCAGCCGGGCCAGCACGGCACCCAGGCCAAGGCCCAGCAACGAGCCGGCCAGACCGAAGCACACGCCCTCCAGCGTGAACAGCTGGACGATCTGACGGCGCGTGGCCCCCGCGGCGCGCAGGATGCCGATCTCGCTGCGCCGCTGCGCGACGGAGATGGAAAGAGTGTGATAGATCAAGAACATACCAACAATGAGCGCCACACCAGCGCCGATGACCAGGGCCAGCTTGAAGCTGCGCAGCAGGTGTTCCTGCCTTTCCTGCCGCTTTCCTGGCCGTTCCACGTCGAAGTGCCCTTCGAGAGCCTTGCGGATCTCTTGCGCGACGCGCGCCTCCTCGCCCGGCCATTCCGGATGACGCACCGCAATGTCGAAGCGATCGACGCGGTGGCCCAGGCCGAAGACTTCCTGCGCGTCCATGTAGTCGACAATCGCCAGGTTGCCGCCGAAGGCCTTCAGAGGGCCGTGCGCCTGCACCACCGAAAATATCTCGAATGGCTGTCTGCCTTTGGGCGTCATCAGGTCGACCGACTCGCCCTTGTGCTTGCCGTAGCGCGCGCTGAACTGCTGTGTGACGATGAGTTGGCGCGGCTTGTCCAGCAGCGCAAACGGGTCCTCCTCGAACTCCTCTTGAGGTTTACCGAATTGCGCCTTCTTCTCCGGATGACGCAGTTCGTCCGATTTGAGGTTGTAGAAGAACTCCAAGGCCTTCGGGTCTTCGGTGAAATTGATGCCGAGGATGGCGAGCGACTCGCCCCGCCCATCTGCAACATCCAGCGTTCGTTCGACAATCGGCGTCGCGTAACGCACGCCGGGCACGGCGATGACCTTGTCGAGCAGCTTCTCGTCCAGACCGGTGTCGCCGCCGCGCACTTCGAGGTGCACCTTGCCGCTGATCTGGTCGAGGGTATCGGTAAAGGAGCCGATGATCCCACGGTTGACCGTGACCACTGCCACCAGCACGGCAACGCCGGCAGCAATGCCGATGAGGGTCATGACGGCGCGCAGGCGGTGTTCACCGATGCGGCGCAGGGTGATCGGGCGCAGAAGCGGGAACATGGGCACCTGGACGCTGTGAAAAAGCGTTGAGGGCAGCTAGGCTAGCCGGCGCCGAGGCGCGCGGCAAGCGGGCACTGCTCGCCCATTGACACGGGACCGACGGACTCCTACCGTTTGCCGCCCCGCTTGCGTTCGGGGACATTCCAAGGCCTGCCTCGACGGGCACAGCACAAGGGAACTGCGCACATGAAAAAGGAAACTGTCATCCTCGTCGTCCTGATGGCGGCGCTGATCGCGTTTGCTGCCGGCCGCTGGTCGAATTCGTCGGCCCCTCAAGGCCCGCAGGCCGAACCCGCCTCGATTGCCGCTGGTGGCGAGGGCGCCGCTACGGGCGGCAGCTTGTTTCCGGCGACGCTGCCTGTGCATGGCGCCGAGAACGCTCTGGTGACCATCTTCGAGGTCTCCGATTTTCAATGCCCATTCTGCAGCCGGGTGGGCCCGACCATGAAGCAGGTGTTGGAGGAATATCCCAAAGATGTCCGCGTAGTGTGGATCAACCACCCGTTGCCCTTCCACGATCGCGCCAAGCCCGCTGCGACCGCCGCGATGGCCGCGCACCGCCAAGGTAAGTTCTGGGAAATGCACGATAAACTGTTCGGAAATCAGCAGGATCTCACCGACGAGAACTTCAGGAAGTGGGCGAAGGAGCTGGGCCTTGATCTCGCGAAATTCGATGCGGATCTCAAAGATGCGTCGATCGGCCAACTCATCGACAAGCAGTTCGCGGCTGGCGAGGCCGTGGGGGCGCAGGGTACGCCGGCCTTCTTCATCAACGGCAAGTTGCTGAGCGGCGCGCAGCCCTACGAGAACTTCAAGAAGGAAATCGACGAGGCGCTTGCCGCGGCCAAGACGCTGGCAGCGGGCGGCAAATCGGGCCTGGCCCTGGTGGAAGCTGCCGCCGCCGAGCGCGACAAGGAAGTGGGCGCCAAGGTCATCGCGTACTTCGTCAAGGGCGAGGCGCCCGCCGCCCAAGCCGCTGTGGCGGCTCCGGAAGCCGCCCTGCCGCCCGACGCCGCCGAGCTCTGGAAGGTGCCGGTCGATGCCAAGAAGGACGCGATCAAAGGCGACAGCGACAAGGCTCTGGTGACCATCGTGGAGTTTTCGGACTTCCAGTGTCCGTTCTGCTCGCGCGGCGCGGCGACGGTGACGGAGGTCGAGAAGGCCTACGGCGACAAGGTGCGCATCGTCTTCAAGCACACGCCGCTGCCGTTCCACGACAAGGCCAAGCCTGCCAGCATGGCCGCGATCGCGGCGGGCAGGCAAGGCAAGTTTTGGGAATTTTACGATAAGTGCTTCGCCAACCAGCAGCAGCTGAGCGAAGAGAATTTCGTGGCGTGGGCCAAGGACCTCGGCCTGAAGGCGGACAAGTTCGACGCGGATCGCAAGTCGCCGGAAGTGAATGCGCAGATCGAAGAGGACCAGGCGCTGGGTCAGTCGGTCGGTGTGCGCGGGACGCCCGCCTTCGTCATCAACGGTCACAAGCTGGTGGGTGCCCAGCCGTTGCCGATGTTCAAGTTGCTGATAGACCAAGAGATCAAGAAGGCCGAGGACAGCGGCAAGAAGGGCGCTGCCTACTACGATGAGGTGATCGCCAAAGGCAAGGTCTTCTCAGAATTGGGTGATACGGCGCAGGACATCGACGTCGAGGGCCTGCCCTTCAAGGGTCCAAAGAAAGCCCCTGTTACGATTGTGGAATTCTCGGACTTCCAGTGCCCCTTCTGCTCGCGCATCGCCGAGCCGGTCCAGGGCGCGATGGCCAAGTACGAAGGCAAGGTCAAGGTGGTCTTTGCGCATTTTCCGCTTGGTTTCCATCAGAATGCGCGACCGGCGGCAGCGGCAGCCCAGGAGGCGTGGGAGCAAGGCGGCGAGGCGATGTTCTGGAAGCTGCACGACGCGCTGTTTGCCAACCAGCGCGAGCTGAGCGACGAGAAGATCGACGCACTGGCCAAGGAAGCCGGCGTGAACATGGAGAAATTTGCCGCCGCCAAGGCTGCCAAGAAGTACGACGCCTTGTTCGACAAGATCCAGGCGATGGGCAACAAGATCGGCGTCGAGGGCACGCCGACCGTGTTCATCAATGGACGTAAGTACGAACCGGCGACGGGCTATTCCACCGAAGGGCTTGCGACGACGATCGGCAAGCTCCTGGCCAAGCAGTAGGCCATTGAGGCTCGTCAGGGCACCGGAAAGAATGTCTCGATGCGCAGGGCAGGAAAGCCAGCGAGCGCGTTGGTGGCGATCAGCGCGGCCGCAAATCCCAAGCTGAATACGGCAAGAAAGCCGACGACGTACTCGTCCCAGCGCCGGCCGCGAAAGCCGAGGGCCAGCACCAACACGGCGAGTGCGATGCTGAAGACGCAAGCGGTGGCGCACAGGCGCACGTCGAGCGTGAACCATCCGGCATAGCGATAGCCTTGGTCAACCACGCCCTTCCTCCGTGCCCTGCGCCACTTCTGGCGAACGCATGGCGCGGCCGAGTCTACGCAGATTGATGCCGTTGACAACGATGTGGGCGAGGGCTGCGGGGGCGACGGAAGCGTAGATGTCCGCAAGCACGCCAAAACACAGACCTGCCACCAAGGCGAAGAGACTCCAGGCCAGGTAGCGCCGCGTCGTGCCCCCATGCAGCAGGGCAAAAACCAGCGCCGCGGGAACGAGGCCCAGCGTCTGCTGCACCGGCCCGCGAAACAGCGCCTCTTCACAAAGCCCGCTGAGGAGCGCCAACACGACGACGCGCGGCGGCGTCACCGGCGCGACCAACGCGCCCAGTTCGGCTGACAAGCGTCGCAACGCCAGCGAGTGCCGCTCGGCCACGGCCGTCGCCACGATCAGCGCCAGGGCCATGCCCAGGGCGGCCAGCCACCACGGCAGCTGGTTATCCCTTGGAATCGCTAGGATTGGCCCAAGACCTGCGGACGTCAGCGCGGACCATGCCAGCGCGGCGACCAACACGGCGGCGTAGAACACGGCAGCCTGACCGAGGCGCAGACGCGGCACATTCGAGTGCGGTGGATCAAACGCCATCATGCTGAACCACGAGCGAAAAACTTGCGCCATCCGCACAGCCGTCTACGCTCGGCGCGGAGGTGCGCGCATGCGAAGCTGGGCACGAACCACAGGATGGTTGCTGGCGTGGCAGGCGGCAAGTGGGCTTTGCCTCCCCGCCTGCGAAGGGATCGGTTCCGTCTCGGAATTGCCCAGCCGGCTTGCGGCCGCCGGCGCCGGGACAGCTGCGCGCACCAGGGCTGCCAACGTCATTCCATCCAAGCCGGCAGTGGCTGAGCACGTCATCGTCGTCGAAGACGAGCGCTACCTCGGCGATCTCGCCAGGTTGCTCGGCGTGACGGTCGATGCGATGGTGGCAGACAACAACCTGCCAGATCACACGCTGCAGCGCGGCATGCAGCTCAAAGTGCGCACGGGCCGTGATCTGGTCGATGCGTACGTGGCCCGGCGCGAACACCGCAAGCAGGTCAAGGCTGCGGCCGAAGCGGCACGCATCGCCGCGAAGTTGAAGGCAGATGCCGAGGCACGTGCGGCCAAACGTGCGGCGCGGCGGCTGGCGCGGATGCAGAAGCACGGGCACCACGCGAGCGCGCGCGACAATGCGACGCAGACGCTGTCGGCCAAGACGCCTCACGCTGCGACGGCGGTGAAGGTCAAGCCGCTCCATCTGATCGGGCGGAAGTAGCCTCGCAGCCGATCGTGTCGTGATCTCTAGAACGGCGAGGCAGCGCAAGAACCGCTCGAAGCCGAACCGCTGCCGCCGCCGCCCTGGAAGATGGCGGTCAGACAGTTGGCGTCGTTGCAGGCGCCACCAAAGCACGCGGGATCGGGCGTGCCGCCGCCGCCGCCCTGCATCTTGGCAAGGCAGCCGAGCATGTCGAGCGGGCTGCCGGTGCCGCCGCTGCCGCCCTGGCAGCAGTTGATAATGCCGGCGAGCGAGCACTCGGCAGCCTTCGGATCAGCCTGGCAGACCGCGTCGGTGCAGTTGGGCAGCAACATCGCTGTGGTGGGCGCATTCTTGCAGTCGGCGGTCATGCCGCCTGTGGTGGTGCCGCCAGTTGACGCGGGTGCGCCACAAGTACAACTACCCGTGTTGCCAAGCGGATTCGTGCCCGTGCCGCCGCCGGGTATGCCGGGCAATCCGCCGCCCGCGCCGCCGAGGCCACCGAAAATGTCCGCGCCGAACTTGCACACCGAGCCGGCGTCCGCGGCGCAGAAGGCCACGACGTTGTCGCACTTGCCGTCGGTGCTGTAGCAGGTGCCCGTCGGCTTGTCGCACATCAGTGTGAACGCGGTATCGGGGCCGTTCTGGCAGTCTGCGTCGGCCTGGCACTTGCAAATGCCCGCCTTGGTGTCGCACTTCAGGGTGCCGCAGTCCGCGTCGCTCGAGCACTTCGTCGAAGGCTTGACCGGCGGGCCGTCGTTGCCGATGCCGATGGTGCCTGAGCAGGTGTAGCTGCTGGCCGCGCAGGTGCCCTTGCCCTTGTCTGCGCAGGTCTGATCGGTCTTGCACTCGACGCACGACAAGGCGCCGTTGACCTCGACGCAGTCCGGATACGCAGTGCCGATGCAGTTCTGGCAGTCACCCGGGACGGTCGTCTTGCCGCAGGTGTTCGTGGCCGGATTGCAGGTCGGGCCGTTCGGGCTGGCGCCACAGTGGGGGTCCTGGGTGCACTCGACGCAGGCGCCGGTTGCCGACACCTTGATGGGCTTGTCGGCCGGGCAGGTGGAGACCGTTGTGCATGTATGCGTATTTACAACGCAAGTCGCTGGGGCCTTGCAGTCCCCGTCCTTGGCGCACTCGACGCATACGCCGCCCAGGCACTTGCTCGGGTCACAGCCAGCGCAGGCGACCTGGCAACTCGCGCCGTAGCAGCACGTCGCCGCCTGGAACGCGCACACCTGGCCGACCACGAAGGTCTGGCAACTGCTCTTGTCCGGGCAGGTCTTGCCGCCGTCGCACGATGGCGCACAGATCTTGCTCGGGCCCATCTTGGTGCAGGCAAAGCCAGTGTCGCAGTCCTTGTCCTGCAGGCACTCTTCGCATTGGCCCTTGACGGCATCGCAAGTGGGTGGATCGACCTTCAAATTGCACTTCTTGCCGGCTTCGCAACCGGTGACCGCGCAGCCGTTGCAGGAAAAGGTCGGCAGGACGCAATTCTTCTGGGCATCGGCGCCACTGCTGGCCTTTTCGCACTTGTAGCCGGACTTGCACTCGCCATCCGCTGCGCACTTCTTGGCGCAGAAGCTGCCGTTCAAGAGCGGAATGCACTGGAAATCTCCGCCACAATCGCTGTCGACCTTGCACTCGCCGCAGGACTTGTCGTCGCCGGGCGTTACGGCCGTGTCTTGCGGAGGCGTGACGGTGTCCTTGTCCGGGGTGCCCGTGGCGTCCGTGCCGCCGCCCGCATCGACACTGGTGTCGCCGACAATCGCGATATCGGAGGTGAACGTCTTGGTAACGCAAACTTTCTTGATGGGATCACACGTCGAGCCGCCCGCGCAATCGGCGCTGTTGACACACTTGATGGCGGTCGAAGGTGGCGCGGCGCTGCCGCCGCCGCTGCCGCACGCCGCCAGCGATCCTGCCAGGACCAGCGAGAGACCAACCATCATGGTGAAAAGAGGACGAATCTTGCCGGACATACGGGCCTCCTGGTCGACATACAAGCGCTATACTGTAAAAGCCACGCCGGTCCATTGCAAGCACCACGTGACATTGGTGTCTCGCCCGTAGATTCTCGGCCGTACCTGTGGCAAACGACGTCGGGATCGCGAAGAATCGCGGTCGCCATGCGCTGCTGGCCTGGCGCCATGCCCAACCGATGCGGGAAGCGCCGCCGCAGGCCGCCAGAAAGCGTCCGTTTTGGCGCACCTGTCCCCGCGATCCGACCCACCCTAGAGGACTGCCATGCACAGCTTTCCCGACGACTGGCCGCATTCTGGCCCGATTGACCTGCACATCCACGATCTGCCGCACGCTTCCTCGAGCACGGAATGGTGGTACGTCAATGCGCATCTCGAAACTGCAAGCGGTCGATCGCTTTCGCTTTTTGCCTCGTTCTTCCGCATCGCCAAGAGCCAGGACGCAGTCACGCGCGAGGTGCAGTACGCGCACTCGCTGACCTGGGCGCTCTCGGATCCGGGCGCCAAGAAGTACTGGTCGGACTCGCTCGTGGACAAGGACGCGCCCAAACTTGGCTTGCAGAAGCTGGAACGCGGTGAGGGCGCCAAGGATCAACGCCTGCGGCGCGCGTTTCGCGAGGTGTTGGAGCGCGGCAGCATGCCCAGGCCGGATCGCATGTTTCGCGGCGAGGTCACCGTGGCAGAGCGCAAGCTGGCGCTCGATTACGACGGAAACACGTTTGATCGCATGGAGGACGGCAGCTACCGCCTGCGCCTGCGCCACGAAAACGGCACGATCGGCTGCGATCTCGCATTCGTTCCTCAATGCGCGCCGGTTCGCCACGGCGAAGACGGCGTGGTGCGCGGCCAAAGCGGCGAGGACATGTTCTACTACTTCGTGCCGCGCTGCGGCCTGCAGGGGAAGATCACCCTGCCCGGCGGCGAAGAGGCCGTCGCGCAAGGCATGGGCTGGTACGACCATGAATTCGGGCAGTACCGCAAGGACGACAAGGCGCCGGGCAAGCAGGAGGTCGGCTGGAACTGGTGCAGCATCCAACTCAGCGACGGAACCTGCCTGTCTGCCTATGGCATGAACGACGAGAAGTCCGGAGAATCCTTGGGTCGCCGCGCCCTCCTCATCGCCAGCGACGGCACGCGCCGCAGCTTCGACGACGTGCAGTTCCATGCGCTCGATTCGTGGTGCAGCACGCGCACTTTTCAGGAGTACCCGACACGCTGGCGCCTCGAAGTGCCCTCGGCCGGCCTGTCGCTCGGCATGGAAGCCGCGTTCGAAGATCAGGAGTTCGTGACCCTGATCTCGCGGCCTGCGTTCTGGGAGGGCCGCTGCAACATCGGTGGCCACATCGGAGATACCGAAGTCAAGGGGCTTGGTTACGTCGAGCGCAGCGGCTTTGTCGCCATCGACAACCTGGACGACTTCTTCGGTGCGGTCGGCCGTCAGGTGCGCAAGTCCGTGGAGAGACTGCTGCCCTTCGATCCGAGCTACGAGCAAGTCCGCGATCTGATTGCCTCCAAGGAGCGCGAGCAGAACATGCTGGGCGTCGATCTGCCGCAGTTCGCGCGCACGCTGATCAAGCCGGTTCGCGAGATCACGGATCGCGGAGGAAAATCATGGCGTTCATACGCGGCACTGGCCTGCTGCGACGTCGTCGGCGGCGACTCCCGGCAATTCGTGCAATGGTTGGCGATGCCGGAATTGATGCATGTCGGTTCGCTGATCGTCGACGATGTCCAGGATAAATCAACAGTTCGACGAGGCGGCCCGACTTGCCATCTGATCTACGGCGAGGCGCTGGCGATCAACGCGGGCACGGCGTGCTACTTTCTCGGACAGAAGATGCTGTTTGCGCCGAAGATGTCGAATGCGGAAAAGCTGCGGATCTACGACCTCTATTTCGAAAGCCTGCGGGCCGGTCATGCGGGGCAGGCGCTGGATCTCGACGGCTTGGATGGCGAAATGCCGCTCGCTGTGCGCGATGGCGGCGGCGATTGGCTGGAAGAACGTGTCCTTGCCGTGCATCGCCTCAAGACCGCAGCGCCGGCGGCCAGTCTGGCGCGCATGGGCGGCGTGGCCGGCGGCGGGTCCGAGGCGCAGATCGAGGGCATCGGCCGCTTTTTCGAGTCCGTCGGTCTCGCCTTCCAGATCGTCGATGACGTGCTGAATCTTCGTGGTTTCAAAGGCGATCTCAAGTCGCGCGGCGAAGACATCGCCCACGGCAAGGTCACACTGCCGGTGGCCAAGGCGATGACACGGCTGCCGCACGACCAGCGGCAGTGGCTGTGGAAAACGGTCGCAAGCAAGCCCGGTGATCAGGCCATCATCGAGCGTGCGATCGACGTCATGGAATCCTGCGGCGCGATCGATGCTTGTGAGACACAGGCCCGCGATCTGGTCGAGTCTGCATGGGCGGCCCTGGAGCCGCTGGTGCCTGACTCGCTGCCCAAGATCATGCTGCGCGCTTTTGGCTGGTACGTGCTGGAGCGCCACTATTGACAGCATGTTGGACGACACGGTGAGCCACGGCATCGCGTTCTGGAGCCGCCAACCGCGCTGGCCGATCGAGCGCGTGCGCACCATTCCGGGTCAGGTGCGCGGCGTGCTGTTGCGCGACTGGGCCCCCCTGCTGGATCGCCGCTGGGGCGCGGGCGCGGCGCAGCGCGTGCGCGATCGCGCAGGCGATCTCGCCCAGGCGGTGCCCGATGCGCCGCGCAGCGATCAATGGCTGCCGATCGCGGCACAGATCGCGCTGACTGACGCGATCATCGACGAGTTCCTGGCGGGAGACGCGTTGCGGCTCGAGCCACTGCTCACGCAAGACACGGTGCGCGACCTTGGTCTGCCGCGGCGGATGCTGCTGCGCGCCTACGGTCCCGTGGCCGGTTACAGGCGGGTCGCGGACGCCTACCAGCGCGCCTACGACATCGGCCATTGTCAGGCCGACGTGCGCGATCATGGCGCGGTGGTGCGCTGCATGGGCGCAACGGCGTTCGGCAATCCGACGTGGCGGACGTTGCACCTCATCGGCCATGGGATTGCGCTGGCGCTTCTGACAGGACGCAGCGATTGCACCGTAGCGGGCCGCGCCATGGAGTCCGGTGGCTTCGAGTTCGGCGTGCGCTGGAGGTGACAGTGGCGTGACATCGGGGCGACCAAGCGTTGACGCTGGCGGGGCCGTGGCCGATGCTTGTGCCGTCGGCGACCGCCGCGCCCGGAGACAAACCCTTGTTTTTCGACATCATCGTCAAGGCCCTGTTGCCCAAGCAGAATCGCTTCCTCGCCTACCTCGATGCGATTGCGCGCAACATGGCTGTGGGCGCCGATTGCTTCGCCGAGTTTCGCGACGCCAAGGATATCGACGATTTCAATAGAATATCAAAGCAGTTGCGCCGCATCGAGCACGAAGGCGACGAGATCGCCCACGTCCTGTATGAGGAACTCGACAAGACATTCGTGACGCCGATCGACCGCGAGGACCTGCACGCGCTGACCTCGGCACTGGACGATATCCTGGACATCATGGAGGCTTGTGCAGGCCGAATCGTCATCTACCGCCTGGAGAAACTGACCGAACCGATGCGCGAACTCGTGCGGCTGTCGCAGGCCTCGGCGCACGAGGTGGCGAGTTGCATCACGTTGCTGCAGGACGCGGACAAGCACCACGAACTGCAGATGCACTTCATTCATGTCAACGCCCTGGAGAATGAAGGCGACGTCGTCTACCGCAAAGAGCTGGGCTATCTCTTCGCGGAGATCAAGGACCCGATCGAACTGATTCGCCAGAAGGAGATTCTCGACGCGCTCGAACGGTCCATTGATGCCTGTGAAGATGTGGTCGATCTGATTCGTTCAGTGGTCGTGAAGAATGGTTGATCCGTTCGCCGTGCTGGTCATCGTGGTCGTGCTGGCCGTTGCGTTCGACTACATCAACGGCTTTCACGACACCGCCAACGCCATCGCGACGGTCGTGTCGACCAATGTGCTGTCGCCGCGCTCTGCCGTGCTGCTGGCGGGCGCCTTCAACTTCCTCGGCGCCTTCATGGGCACGGGTGTGGCCAAGACCATCGGTGGCGACATCGCGGATCCCTTGATGATTACCCAGACGGTGGTGGTCGCGGCGCTGCTCGGCGCCATCGCCTGGAACCTCATCACGTGGTACTTCGGAATCCCATCGAGTTCCTCGCACGCCCTGGTCGGAGGCATCGTCGGCGCGGTGTTTTGCCATCGGCTGATGGACGACGAAGGCGGCGCCCGCGGTGCCGCTGTTCAGTTGCTGACCTCGAGCGGTGTGACCAAGGTCGTCAAGGGTCTCGTGTTTTCCCCGCTGGCCGGCCTCGCGCTCGGCTTCTTCATCATGATCGGCCTGACCTGGATCGTACGCCACCAATCGCCAAACCGCGTCAACCGGGTGTTCCGACGTCTGCAACTGGTCTCGGCAAGCGCCATGGCCCTGTCACACGGCTCGAACGATGCGCAAAAAGCCATGGGTATCGTGACGATGGCGCTGGTCGCATACTATGGCCACCACGCGAGCGTCACGCCCGGCTGGCTCGATCTGGCCGCCTGGCGAAGCAAGCACGAGTTGGTCGTACCTGTCTGGGTCATTGCGGTTTGCGCGACGGCAATGGCGATGGGCACAGCGGCCGGCGGTTGGCGCATCGTCAAGACGATGGGGTCCAAGATTATCAAACTAAAGCCGATTCATGGGTTCGCCGCCGAGACGGCCGGCGCAATTGTCATCATGGCGGCGTCGCAGATGCACGCGCCCGTGTCCACCACCCACGTGATCTCGTCGTCGATCATGGGTGTGGGCGCCTCGAAGCGCGTCTCGGCAGTGCGCTGGGGCGTGGCCGGCAACATCTTGATGGCCTGGGTTCTGACGCTGCCGGTGACGTGCGCGCTTGGGGCTATGTGTTACATGGGGCTGAGGCCGTTGCTTGGCAACTGACCGGGCCGCGCACCGCGGCGCGCGCATCCGGCTGAGACACCTCGGTTCACGACTGCGCCAGCACGGTCGCCGGATCCAACCGCGATGCGCGCCGCGACGGCCCCAGCGCACCCGCCGTGCAGAACAAGAGCGCCACAGCGACCGCCAGCAGCTCCGACCACCACGGGAACACGAAGAAACCTTCGGGAACCAGTGGCACGTGCTGCAGCAAGGCGTGGGCGGCCGCATCGACGGCCAGCGCCGCCGCGCGCGCCAGGAGCGCGCCGAGCAGACCACCCACCGCGCCGATCACCGCCGCTTCGCCCAGCACCAAGACCGCGACGTCGCGCTGCGCCGCGCCGATGGCTCTCAAGATCGCAATCTCACGGCGTCTTTCGTGCACCAGCATGGCAAACGTCTGGGCAATTTGCGTCGCCGCCACCGCCAGCACCACGCCCGCCAGCAGGATCAGCGCCAGCGAGACAACGAGCACGACCGTGCCGAATGTGCGCGCCGCTCGCGACTTGCGGCTGAGTTGGAATCCGAGCGATTCCGCTCCGGCAACCACTTGCGGAATCGTTTCGTTGTCGCGGGTTTCGATGAGCACGGCGTCGTAGGACCGCGCCGCATCTGGACCGCGGTAGCGCGCATTGAAGTGACGCACGAGACCGAGCGGCAACGCCACACCGAGTTCGGGCGCCTTGCGCGAAAAGCCGACCAGGATCGCCTGCTTGAATTGCTGTCGCACGCGCGCAGCGTCCTGGCTGAAGTAGGAATCGCCCAGTGCGACGTGAAAGCGGATGCCGTACAGCGCGGCCACCGACGCGATCGGCACGCCGCCGAGCGAGTGCGCCATGTCGCTATTGTAGACTTCGAGCAGAAGGGGGTTGAGCACGGCCGGCAACGGTGCCTCGCACCAGCCCAGCACGGTATCGGGATGGTCTGCCGCGCAGTACTGCTGGGGCGGGCAGGTCTTGCCCGGCGTCTTGCACCAGCCGTCGATGCCAGCGGCCTCGACGCACGCGTGTGCGAGGACGCCTACTTCATTGGCAAACTCCAGATCGCGACCGTTGCCGGCCGGGAGCGGCAATAGGCACCTCTGCGGCGATTCGGCGGTGGAGAGGCCAGCCGTGGTGCGCGGCGTACAATGGCCGGCCAGGCAAGTGGCGTTGCCGACGCACTCGACGTCGCTTGCGCAAGGCAGCACGATCGCTGTTGATTCATCGAATCGTTCGGCGTAAACGACGGCACCGCATGCGGCGTCGCGGCAAGTCGAGCCCGGTGCGCAATCCAGATCGACATCGCACCGTTGCGGTTTGCGACGGGCGGCCGTGCGCAGTTTGGCCGGCAGATCCTCGAACTCTTCCAACTCACGACGCACCATGGCAACGGGCATGCCGTCGAAGAAGGCTTCGGTGAAGAGGTTGTAGCCGATCAACTCCTTGCCGCCCCACAAGCGCGCGGGAAAGCTCGACTTTTGCTTGCCAAAAGCCCGCGTGACGCCCGGCAGCCGCGCCACCTGGGCGACGCGACTGTCATCGAGGGGTTCCTGGCCCACGTGCTGCTCGGTGCCGAAGACCTGCACGGCGCGCGGTTCGATTTCCAATTGGTTGACGGGGAAGATGCGATTGAGGACGCGCTCGCGCAGACCCTGGCCCAAGCCGATGAAAAAGACGAGCAACCCGGTGCCCACCACGATACCGATCATGGCCAACAACGCACGCACCCGGCTTTGACGCAGGTTGCGCGCCACCAGGCCGATGAGGCGGCGCACGTTCATGCTGCCTCCGGGACAATGCGACCACGATCCAGTGTGACGATGCGGCCGGCGCGCGCGGCGACCTGGGGGTCATGGGTGACCACGACAATCGTTGTCCCATGACGCTGCTGTAAGCCCGTGATCAGCAACAAGATCTCTTCGGCCGTCTTGGCGTCCAAGCTGCCGGTCGGCTCGTCGCACACCAGCAGGGGCGGTTCGAGCAACAGCGCGCGCGCCACAGCAATGCGCTGGCGCTCGCCACCCGAGAGTTGCATCGGCGGGTGATCGAAACGCTCGTCCAGACCCATGTCCGCCAGCAACTGGTGCGCCCGCCGCCGTGTCTCACCCTCGTCGAGCCGGCTGCCGAAGTATGCGGGAAGCATCGTGTTTTCGCCGACGCTGAGGTGCGGCAACAGGTTGAAGGACTGAAAGACGAAACCAATCTGACGGTTGCGAAAGCGCGCCAGTTCGCGATCCTGCAAGGACTTCAGCTCCTGACCGAAGACCCGCAACTCTCCCTCGTAGCCGCGGTCCAGCGCGCCAATCAGGTTGAGAAGCGTCGACTTGCCCGCGCCGCTCCGGCCGACGATGGCCACCGACTCGCCGCGTTCGATGCGAAGGTCCACACCGCGCAGGGCGCAGACGACCTCGCCTTCTGCCGCGAAGCTGCGGCGCAGGTCACGGGCGACCAGAACAACGTCGTTCATGGCCCCTCCGCCGCATGTGCCGATTCGTCATCGGCATTCGGACGAAGCTGCGCGCTCGCCTCCACACCGTCGGGCGTCAGTTGCACGGCCACCGACACCGCCGACAGCGACGCCAGCATCTGCAGGAAGTGATCGGGCACGCCGCGACGCCGCAAGGAGCGTACCGTGCGCGGCGTCGTCGCGAGGGCGCCCAGCCAGAAACGTCGACCGGCGACCAGGTCGGTCTCGACGGCGCCGTGCGCTGCGGCAGCGAGATTCGGAAAGCGATGTGCGGCAATGCGCTGCAGGTCCTCGGCCACGCCCTGGCCCGAGAGGAGCGCAACGCTGCGGTTGTTGCGCAGCAGCAACCAGGGCGCCTCCGGTCCCGCCACGGAAAACCCCGACCATGCACCGATTTGCACAGTCACGGGTCGATCCGCGCTCGTCTCCAGTGCTGTGCGGCACTGCTGCACGAAGGTCTGGGCAGCGACGTCGGACGTGAGCATCACGGCGGCAAACGCGCCGAGGGACTTGCGCCAATCCACCTCTTGCCAGGCGCGCGGATCAAGCGGCACCGAATCCGCGATGCTCAGCAGTCCCGCAGCGACCTGACCGTCCATCGCCGCGACCAGCGCCGAGCGCGCGTCGACACCGACCAAGGCTGGATGCAACGCACCGAGCAGGGACGCCGGCAGGACGCGGTCGCGCAGACCACTAGGAATCCTATTCCAAAGGGAAGGGTTGGCACGGACGCGCAGCAGCACTGCGGTCTCGTCGGGCAGCAGATCGCCAAGATCCAGCAGCGTTCCGGGCACCTCACCGAGGAAGCCAGCGTGGAAGGCTGCCACATCCGCTGCCGCACCCGGCGCGGTGCGCAAGTGCACGCGCAGCGACGGCACCGCCGCCACCAATTCCAAATCCGCTTGCACGCGAACGAAGCGATCGACGAGACCACCCAACAGCAGGTTTCCCGGACCGAGCGCATCGTGCATCGCGGCGATAACCGGGCCATCGGGCGACAGGTCGATGCGCACGTGCAGTTCGCCAGGGGGGGACGGCAGCCCTCGCTTGCCAAGCCGCCGCGCAGCCAGCCAATGCGACCAGGCCTGGCCCGAAGGCTCAGGTGGTGTCTGCGCACCCGCCGATCCAGGCGTCCAGCGCACGATCACGGCGTCGGGCAATTGCCAGATGTGCACGGCCTCGCGGGCGGCGTCCGTTCGCGCACCCAGCGACCAGTGCGCCACCGCACGGTGGGCAGGTAGCGGCTGCTGGACGGGCGAATAGCCGCGGCGACGCAACAGCTCAACGACATGCTCCGCGCCGCGACGGTCGACCACCGGCAGCACGAGCCAGGCCCCGTTGCGCCAACGGAAAGCGACAACACCGGAATCTTGTCGAAATCCAGCCTCTTGCAGTGCCTCGGCATCCAACAGATCGACGCCTGCCAGCAGTTGCACAACATCGCGGGCGCCTTGCGCGCCGGGGATTCGCGCCGTCAGGCCGTTGATGCCCTGAGCCAGGCGCGCCAGGTCGGCCGTCCACAGCAGTTCGCCGGCATCCTCTGGCACCCAAGTCTCGAGGTCGAAGGGCGGCAATGCCTGCGCCCTCCACCACAGACCTGAGACCACCGCCGCCGCAGTCAACACGCCAAGCGCGGCCAGCATCAGCCGCACGCGCCCGACTGGAAGCGCAACCTTGCACATTGTCTAGCCTTCCAGCAACGTGCGAACGCCCGCGCAGATGACGTCGGCGATACGCTCTGCGGCGTGCCCATCCCACAGTGCCGGTGCGCGGCCTGCCGAGTGGTGCCCCTGCAGCACCGACAGGACGGCCGGCTCGATCGCTTCAGGGTCGGCGCCGAGCAAGATGTTGCTGCCCTGCGTGACCGTGATGGGTCGCTCCGTGTTGGCACGCAAGGTCAGGCACGGTACGGCGAGCGCGGTCGTTTCTTCTTGGATGCCGCCGGAATCGGTCAGCACGAGCCTGGCTTGCGCCATCAAGCCGAGAAATTGCAGGTAGCCGAGCGGTTCGCAGAGCTGAATCCCAGGCGCCACTTGCAGGCCACTTTGCGCAATGCGCGCGCGTGTGCGGGGATGGATGGGGAACACGACGGGCAGGCGCGCGGACACCTGACCGAGCGCGAGCAGCAGTGCGGCAAGCTGGCCCGGATCATCGACATTCGACGGTCGATGCAACGTGGCCACCGCATAGCCCTGCGGTTCCAGTCCCATGGCGTGCGGCGTGGCAAGCGCGAGCGCCTGCGGCAAGTGCGCCGTCAAGCTGTCGATCATGCAATTTCCGACGCAGTGGATCCGCCAAGCCTGCACACCCTCTGCCAGAAGATTCTCATCGCCGTCGGGCGACGGCGTCAGCAAGAGGTCGGAACACTGGTCGGTCAGAATGCGGTTGATTTCCTCTGGCATCGACCAGTCGCGTGAACGCAGACCGGCCTCGATGTGCCCCACGGCAATGCCGCGCTTGGCAGCCACCAGTGCACAGGCCAGGGTCGAGTTGACGTCGCCCGCGACGAGCACCAGATCCGGTGCGTGCGCAGCACAATCGGCGTCAAAGCCGGTCATTACCCGCGCGGTCTGCTCAGCGTGGCTACCCGACCCGACGCCCAGAAACGCATCTGGTCGCGGCATGCCGAGATCGTCAAAGAAGACAGCGCTCATCTTCTCGTCATAGTGCTGACCGGTGTGCACGAGACGCACGTCCAGGCCGCGCCGCGCCAGCGCCTGGTACACAGGAGCCACCTTCATGAAGTTCGGCCGGGCACCGACGATGCAAGCAATGCGTTGCGGAATCATTTGGATTTCCTGGGCGATGGGCGGCCCGTGCCACCCCTGGTTCCGGAAGGTGGACGATGCGTACTGGGCCTGCCGTGGCTCTCGCCGGGCCGCGCGCCCGCAGCTCGCTTGGGCGCGGCACCATTGGTCGCCTTTTCTGGCAGCGCGCTCCGTCTGGCGGAAGAACGCTTCCGGGCGGACTTGTCTGGACTCTCCGCTCTCTTGACGCCGCTGGCCGCGGTGCGCGCATCCTGGCGCTCGACGCTGCGCCGACGCGGATCCGGCGGCATGGCAAACCCGCCGACGTGGCCGCGTGTCTCCAACTGGTGGATCTCGGACTCACTCAGCGCACGACACTCGCCCGGCTTCAGGCCCGCCACGGTCACACCAGCAAACGCGATGCGCCGCAAACGCACGACCGGATGCCCGACGCGCTCGAGCAAGCGCCTGACTTCGCGGTTGCGCCCCTCGGTCAGTGTCAGCCGCACCCATGCGTTGGCCTCCGTCGTCTTGATCAACTCAGCGTTCTCCGCGCGCGCCGGACCATCCTCCAACCGCACGCCGCGCGTCAGGGCCGCGATCACCTCGGGCGTGGGCACGCCGCGCACCCGGGCCTCGTAAGTGCGCAGAATCGCGTATCGCGCGTGCCCGAGGCGCTCGGCCAGGTCACCATCGTTGGTCACCAACAGCACCCCTTCGGTGTTGAAGTCGAGACGCCCCACCGTGCGCAGCGACGGCTCGTCGGGCAACAGGCGGTAGACGTTCGGCCGACCTTCGGGGTCACTGCGCGCACAGAGGAACCCGACGGGTTTGTTCAGGACGAGCACGATGCGGCCCGCGTGCGGCAAGAGACGCTCCCCGTCGATGTGGACGACGTCGAGGTCGGGGTCGATGCGCCTCCCCAGTTCGGTCACGGTCTGGCCGTTGACGTCGACGCGCCCTTGCGTGATGTAGTCCTCGGCGCCGCGCCGCGAGGCAACACCGCAATGCGCCAGGAACTTCTGCAGGCGCTCGCCGCTCCGCACCGGAGTGGATCTGGCGGTTCTCTTGGTCATGGCGTCTCTCCGATTCGTGGCGCGCGACGGCGCCACTGCACGGCGACCAGGGCCACCGCAAGCAAAGTCAGCATCCACATCGGCGCATCGCCCCACCAACGGTAGAGACTAGCAATGTCGCGCACTTGCGCATCGTAGCGGCGCGTCGCCTCAGAAAACAGAGGAGTCGGTTCACGCAGCACGCCTGCCGCATCGACATACACGGTGATGCCGGTGACGGTGCTGCGCAACAGGGGTCTGCGCAACTCCACCGCGCGCGCTTGCTGGACCATCAAGTGCAGCGTTGGCGCCGGATCCGGGCCGAACCAGATGTCGTTGGTCAGGTTGACCAGCACGTCCGCGTCGCCCGCCTCCCTTCTCAGGAACGCCGGAAACAACGCCTCATAGCAGATGTTCACCAGAATCGTCGTACCCGCGACCTGCATGCGCCCGTTCACCGAACCCGGGTCCATGTTGGACACGCCCGGAATCGCTTCCTTCAAGCTGGGAAACAGCGACGTGCCCGGCAGATACTCGCCGAACGGCAGCAGGATCTTCTTGTCATAGAACTGCGAGCGACCATCGGGAAAGGCCAGAATCGCGGAATTGCGAACTTCTTGAATCCACATACGATCGGGACGTCGCAACGTGCCAAAGAGAATGGGCCGGTCGATCTCGCGCACCAGATCGAGAACCTGCTTTTTCGTCTTGCGCAGGATCGCCGGCGAACGCGTCGGCAGCTTGGCCTCGGCCTTGGCCGCTTCGCCCACCGCGTCGGTGGGGTAGAAGAAGGGCAACGCGCCTTCCGGCCAGATGACGAGGTCAAGGTCGCGCACGTCCAGTTCACGCGTCAGCTTGACGGCGCGGTCCAGCATCGCCAGGCGCGGCTTGCCCTCGGCCAGTTTTTCCGCAATCGTGGCATTGCCTTGCACCAACGCCGTGCGCAGCACCCGCCGCACCGGCGCCGCCGCCACTTGGTGCAGCCGCAGAGCGCCGTAGCCGAGCCACAGACCGAGAACCAGGACCACGCTGGCGATCAAGGGCTTGCGCAAGGTCGGCCGCGTCACGGCGAGCGCGAGCAGTGCGGTCACCAGCATCGCCAGGAAACTCACACCACAGATGCCAATGAGATCGGCTGGTTGCATCCAGATCGGCGCCCGAAAGAACGCATTGCCCAGGTGCCAGGGAAAGAGAAACGGCACCAGGAACTCGATCGCCGCATAAACGAGCGCCAATGCGGCCGCGCGCTGCGACGCCTGCCGAGCCGTCTGCACCGGCCTGGCGCTGAACAGACAAGCCACCCAGGCGAAGAGCGCCTGGTGCAGGCCCATGCCGAGTGCGTAGATCAGGTGCACAAGCCAGGCAAGCCACAGAGGAAAACCGCTCATCGCCTGCATCGTGAACACGAGGAATGTGTACACGGCGAGGTGCAGCAGCGTGCCCGTGATCCAGCCGGCTTGAGCCGCGCGCCGCAGCGTCGGGCGATCGGCGTCGATCCAAGCAAGCAGCGGCAGATACGCGACGAAGGCGAGAGGCCACAGGCCCCACGGCGGATAGGACGCGATCCCGAGCAACGCCGACAGCGCCGCCGCACCCACGCCACGCCACCACGGCGCCCCGGCCGGCGAATTCAGACGACGCGGCGCTGACTTGCTGTGCGCCTGCTGCCTGGTGCTGATCGGCTCAGACTTCGCCACCTTGCCAGACCTCAGGGCTTCGTGCTAACCTGCCGCTCGTGAAGAAGATTTTCCTTTTCACAGAGTTCGGAGAAACCTCCGCGATGCGGGCGGCCTTGCGCAGCGGGCCGTATGAAGTGGTCGCCCGCATCCTGCGCGGCACCTACTTCGACTGCCCCATCTCCATACCGCCAGATCTCGTGGTTGTCGAACCTTCGCGCTTGAAGGCCACCGCGTTGCTCGTTCCGGCTTTGTCGCGCCATCCCGTCGTGGGCCGCGTGCCGTGGTTGTTGGTGCTCGACCGTGAGCGGCTGCACCTGGCTCCGGAGATTCCGTGCACCGACTTCATCGCCCGCGATTTCACGCCCGCCGAGGCGCTCGCGCGCGCGGAACGACTGATGCACAAGCAACTCGACCGGGAATTCACGGTGCGTTCGGGCCCGGTGTCGGTCGATTTGCGCAGCCACGAGGCCAGGCTCTCCGGTGCGCCGCTGACCTTGCCGCCTCAGGAGTTCGCGTTGCTGCGCCACTTCGTGCAACACCCGGGGCATGCGCTCGACCGCGACGCACTGCTGCGATCGGTGTGGGGGCCGGACTACCAAGGCGGAACGCGAACGGTCGACATCCACGTGCGCCGCCTGCGGGCCAAGCTCGGCGCGGCCAGCGCGCACTGTCTGCAAACGGTCAGGCAGATCGGCTATCGCTGGGTTCCGGAAGGATAATTCGAGTTCTGTGGGGCTGGGAAGGGACAGGCCTCGGCGCCTGACCGGGAACGAAGCGAGCCTCACCTGGAGCCCTGCGGACACGCATGGAAGCCTGTCCCTACCCGCCAAGCGCGGGCGCAATCCCTACGGCGGATCCTACACGAATTCGATGATCGCCATCGGAGCAGCGTCGCCGTGGCGCGGCCCGACCTTGAGCGACCGTGTGTAACCACCAGGACGCGTCTTGTACTTGGGCGCCAACTCATTGAAGAGCTTGGCGACCAGACCGTTGTCACGCAGCTTGGCGAACGCCAGACGCCGACGGTGGAGCGAGTCCTCCTTGGCCATCGTGATCATCGGCTCGATCCAGCTGCGCAGTTCCTTGGCCTTGGGAACCGTGGTCGTCAGGCGCTCGTGCTCAATCAACGACTTGCACAGGTTCAGCAGCATCGCGCGGCGGTGCGAAAACTCCCGTGACAGCTTGTTGCCGCTCTTTAGGTGACGCATGACGTTCCTCCCTGACCTCAACTGAATCTCGAGCTGCCTGAGTGTTTGCGCAGCGGGCGCGAGACGGCGCCACGGTGCCAGACACGGTTACGCATGCGCCGTCGGCGGCGCCTTGTCCGGATCGAAGCCGTCAATGTGCATGCCCAGGCCCAGCCCCATCTCGCCGAGCAGATCCTTGATCTCCTTGAGCGACTTGCGGCCGAAGTTCTTGGTCTTGAGCATCTCGGCTTCGCTTTTTTGCACGAGTTCGCCGACAAAGCGCAGGTTCGCGTTCTGCAGGCAGTTCGCCGAACGCACCGACAACTCCAGCGAATCGATGGTGCGCCACAGGTTCTCGTTCAATGGCTCGCTCGAGCTGATCGTCACGCCCTCGGCTTGCGCCTCCTCGGCTTCGTCAGACTCCTCAAAGCCAATGAAGACACGCAGTTGCTCGCGCACGATCTTGGCTGCGATGCTGACAGCCGTCTCTGGATCGACGGCACCGTTGGTCCACACTTCCAACGACAGCTTGTCGTAGTCGGTGCGCTGCTCGACGCGGGCGTTGGTCACGCGGAAGTTCACGCGGCGCACCGGCGCGTAGATCGCGTCGATGGGCAGCAGGTCGACCGGCGCATCCTCTTCGGAACCTTCCCGGCTTGCCGGCACGTAGCCGACGCCATCTTTGACCGTCATTTCCATCTCGACCCGGCCGCCGGGCTCGATGGTCATCAGGTGCAAGTCCGGATTAAGAACCGCAATGCCCGCGGGAACTTGCAGTTGACCGGCCGTCACGCGCAGCGGCGCTCCCGGCGTCGGCGCTTCGGCGACGAGGTGGATGTACTCCGGTCCCTCGCCTTCCATGCGCAGGTTGACTTCCTTCAAGTTCAGCACGATTTCCGCGACATCCTCGACGACATCCGGCAGCGCCTGGAACTCGTGCAGCGCCGACTGCATCTGCTCGACCATCTTGCGCTGGGTCTTGCCCTTGCCGCCTTCGTCCTCGCGCACGACGCGCCCCAACGCCGCCATCCGAACGCCGGTGATCGCGGCACCGCGGATGCTCGAGAGCAAGACGCGCCGCAGGCTGTTGCCCAGCGTCTGGCCGTAGCCGCGCTCCAAAGGCTCGACCTGGAAGCGACCGTACGTGTCGGTCAACTCGACGACTTCCAGCGCCTTGGGGCGGATCAGGTTCTTCCAGTTCCGCTGCATGTGACCTCCGTTTTGTGCGCGGCGCCGCGCAATTCTAGAACCTGCGGTGCCCAGACAGGAACACCAGCAGGCAATCGCACAGCGAAACCTACTTCGAGTAGAGCTCGACGATCAGGTGCTCTTCAATCGGCATCGTGACATCCGAGCGGCTCGGCAGACCGGCGACCTTGCCGGCGAGTGCCTTGCGATCCAGTTCCAGCCAGGCCGGCACGCCGCGGCGATCGACGCCCTCGACGGCCTCCAGCACGCGGCCGATTTCCTTTGATTTCTCATGCACCTGCAGCACATCGCCGGGCTTGACCAGCAGCGACGGGATGTCGCAGATCTTGCCGTTGATGAGCAGATGGCGGTGACGCACGAGCAAACGCGCCTCGGCGCGGCTCGCGGCAAAGCCCAGACGATACACGGTGTTGTCGAGCCGACGCTCCAGGAATGCGAGCAGGTTCTCGCCGGTGACGCCTTCCTTGCGCGAAGCGAGCACGTAGTAGCCGCGGAACTGCTTCTCCACCAGACCATAGATGCGCTTGACCTTTTGCTTCTCGCGCAGTTGCCGGCCGTACTCCGACACCTTGCCGTGACGCGCCTGGCCGTGTTGGCCAGGGATGTACGCGCGGCGATCGATGGCGCACTTCTCGGTGTAGCAGCGCTCGCCCTTCAAGAAGAGCTTGAGCCCTTCGCGGCGGCACAGGCGGCAGACGGGACCACTGTAACGAGCCATGTTGATTCTCTCTTTTCTAACCCGGTTGCTTGAACACGCGGTTCTGGTCTTGGTTGCGGCACTGCGCGTGCCGACTTGCCGAAAAAACACTGTCGCAGAGCGATGATCTGGCGGCCAAAGGCCGGATACTCAGAGCGGACGCGTTACGTCGCCGCGGAACAAAACACTGCAGAACTAAACACGGCGCCGCTTCGGTGGCCGGCAGCCGTTGTGGGGAATGGGCGTCACGTCGCGAATCGTCGTCACGCGGAAACCCGCGTTCGCCAACGCACGCAGTGCCGACTCGCGGCCCGTGCCCGGACCCGTGACGAGCACGGACACGGTCTTGACACCGTGCTCTTGCGCGCGCTTGGCTGCGTCTTCTGCCGCCATCTGGGCGGCAAACGGCGTGGACTTGCGCGAGCCCTTGAAGCCACGGCGGCCGCAGCTCGACCAGGACAGCACGTTGCCGGACACATCGGTCACCGTCACCATCGTGTTGTTGAAGGTCGAAGAGACGTGCACGACACCCGACTGGATGTTCTTCTTGACCTTCTTCTTCTGACGCGAAGCGCCCTTGCCAGTTGCCGTTGCCATGATGCCTCTTTCGTTCGTTCTTGCTCGGCGGCTAGCTTGCCGAACCGGGACAGATGCCTGTTTTCGCTCAGGATCCTTCGACTCGCCGCTCTCGCGGTTCGCTCAGGATGAACACCGCGCGCCAGCCAAGCTGGGCGCAGTGTTCACTTCTTCTTGATCGCCGTACGCCGCGGACCCTTGCGCGTCCGTGCATTCGTGTGGGTGCGCTGGCCACGAACCGGCAGACCCTTGCGATGCCGCAGGCCCCGATAGCAGCCCAGGTCCATCAGGCGCTTGATGTCCATAGCCACCTGGCGACGCAGATCGCCCTCGACCTTGTACTGGTTTTCCAGCACATCGCGGATGCGGACGATGTCCGTCTCCGTCAGTTCGTCGCTCTTGCGCTCCAGCGGCACGCCGGCCTTCTGGCACACCGAGGTCGCAACCGCCGGACCTACGCCATAGATCGAGCGCAGCGCGACATCGATTCGCTTGTTGCGGGGAAGGTCTACACCTGCAATACGAGCCATCTTTCGCTTCTCCTTCCGGACCTAGCCTTGCCGCTGCTTGTGCTTGGGGTTGCTGCAGATGACGCGGACCACACCGCGACGCTTGACGATGCTGCACTGATCGCAGATCGGCTTGACGGACGCTCGCACCTTCATCGCTCTACCTCTCTTCGTTCCAGATTCCGCGCCAAACGATTCTACCCGACAGAACTTGCCACCCGTCACAACTGACTACCCGTCACGACACGGCTTTCTCAGCCAAGCCCGGCGCGGGGCGCAGAAGTATACACCCATTGCTCACTTTGCGCGATAGGTAATCCTGCCGCGCGTCAAATCATACGGGCTGAGCGCCACCTTGACCCGGTCCCCGGGCAGAATGCGGATGAAGTGCATCCGCATCTTGCCGGAAACGTGGGCAAGCACCTTGTGGCCGTTTTCGAGTTGCACGCGGAACATGGCGTTCGGCAACGGCTCGAGCACGGTCCCTTCGACTTCAATGGCGTCGTCTTTCGACATCAAGCTCCGTTCTCGTCACGTCTTGCGGCGGGCACCCGGCCTGGCGGGCCACCCGTCGTTGCTCTCAGGCTCAGGCACCCAAGCCACGCCTGTGCAGCATGGCCAACACCGATCGCAACACTGCGTCCGGCGCCTGGTTTCCGTCGATCGTCTCCAAAACACTCGCATATCTTCCGACGAGCGGTCCCGTCTGCAGCGAAAACGCCTCCAGACGCCGACGAATCGGCGCCTCGAAGTCATCCGGCCGGTGCACGAGTTCAGTACCGCAACGATCGCAACGGCCCGCAACCTTTGGGGCCGCGAACTCGACGTGGTGCGGATTGCCGCAGGCCGGGCAGGTGCGGCGACCGCTGAGGCGGCGGACGATGATCTCGTCCTCGACCTTCAGGTAAATCACCAGTTCCGGCGCGAGACCTGCGGTGTCCAATGCATCGGCTTGGGGCAGTGTACGCGGAAATCCGTCCAGCAGGAAGCGAGTCGTGCCATCGGCGCCCAGGCAGTCCGACTCCTTCACACGCTCGGCCAGCAAGCGCACGATGACCTCGTCCGGCACCAAGGCGCCAGCCGACATGAACGTTTGCGCCAACTTGCCGACTTCGGTGCCCACTGCCACGGCCGCGCGCAGCATGTCGCCGGTCGAGAGGTGCATGAGACCGAAGCGATCCACCAGTGCCTTGGCCACGGTACCCTTGCCCGCGCCAGGCGCGCCGAGCAGGATGATGCGGTTGCAGTTGGACGGCATGGGTTCCTCGTTGCGGACTTAGGCCGTCGCGCGCCGACCGCGAATGCGGGGTCCACGCGCGCCGCCGAAACCCTCGTACGAGCGGGTGATCAGATGGCTTTCGATCTGCTTGGCGGTATCCATCGCGACACCGACGACGATGAGCAACGCAGTACCGCCAAAGAAGAACGGCACATTGAAGTTCGTCTGCAGGAAGGTCGGCAACACGCAGATGGCACTGATGTAGACCGCACCACCAAACGTGATGCGTGAGAGCACCATGTCGATGTATTCGGCTGTCTTCTTGCCAGCGCGCACGCCCGGAACAAAGCCGCCGCCTTTCTTCAGATTGTCCGCGACATCGACCGGATTGAACGTCACGGCCGTGTAGAAGTAGCAGAAGAAGACGATGAGCGCCACATACATGGTATTGTAGAGCAATCTTCCTGGCACGATGGAGCCCACGACCGACGCCACGATGGGCGAATTCGGTAGGAAGTTGGCCATCGTCGCCGGAAACATCAGGATCGATGACGCGAAGATCGGCGGAATCACCCCCGAAGAATTGACCTTCAAGGGCAGGAAGCTGTTGGCGCCCTGCATGACCTGACGGCCGACGACCCTCTTGGCGTACTGAACCGGAATGCGGCGCTGCGCCGATTCGAAGTAGACGATCGCAGCCGTCACCGCCAGGATGACCACAGCGATGAACAGCAGGGCCGGAAACGAGATCTGGCCGTTCTTGACCAGCGAGTAGGTCTGACTCGCGTCGCGCGGCAATCCGGCGACGATGCCGGCGTAGATGATGAGCGAGATCCCATTGCCGATGCCGCGATCCGTGATCTGCTCTCCCAGCCACATGATGAACACGGTGCCGGTGGTGAGCGAAAGCACGGTCAAAAGCCGGAAGCCCCAGCCGCCCACCGCCACCGCCGCTGTATTGCCGCCCATGGTCTGGCTGTTGAGGCTCTCGAGCCAGATCGCCATGGCCATGCCCTGGATGAACGACAGAAGCACGGTGCCGTAGCGAGTGTATTGATTGATCTTCTTGCGACCGGCCTCGCCTTCCTTGTTCATGCGCTCGACGGCCGGCACCACCACAGTCAGCAACTGCAGAATGATGCTGGCCGAAATGTAGGGCATGATGCCCAAAGCGAAAATCGAGATGTTCTGCAGGGCGCCGCCCGAGAACAGGTTGAACATCCCGAGCACGCCGCCGCCGCCGGAGCTGTTCATGTAGTCAGCCATGACCTGGCGATCGACGCCGGGCACGGTGACAAACACTCCCACGCGGTACACCGCCAACATGGCGAGCGAAAAGAGGATACGGCTCTTGAGCTCGGGCACTTTGCCGATGTTGGCAAGGGCATTAGCCACGCGCGGCCTCCGAAGCGACACCGTTGCCGGGCTGGAGGATCTCGACATGGCCACCGGCCGCCGTGATCTTGTCCTGCGCGGACTGGCTGAACTTGTGCGCGATCACGGTCAGCGGACGATCGAGCTCGCCGTCGCCGAGGATCTTGATGGCGTCGTAGCGGCCCTTGATGAGGCCGACCGCGCGCAATTCCAATTCGCCGACGCGGGTGCCGGGAGCGAAGCAGACAAGCTCGCTCACGTTCACGGCAACGAACTTGCGCGCGAAGATGTTGGTGAAGCCGACCTTGGGCAGACGGCGCTGCATCGGCATCTGGCCACCCTCGAAATAGGTGCCGACATCCGGGCTCTTGCGCGCCAACTGGCCCTTGTGGCCCTTGCCCGCGGTCTTGCCGAGGCCGGAGCCGACACCGCGGCCCAGGCGCTTGCGGGTCTTGGTGGCGCCACGCGGCGGGCGGAGGTTGCTCAACTCATTCATGACGCGCTCCAGTATCTTCAGAGAGGCGAGGGCCTGCCGAGAGGCGCAGCAGGGTAGCCCTCAAGCTCCATGTTTGCAACACGACAGCCCAGTCGGCCGCGCTGTCCTAACCGCGGATCGTCTCCGTGGGCTTGCCGCGGCGAATGCCGACCTGCTCCAAGGTGCGCAGCTGCTGCAGTGCCGCTACCGTCGCTCGCACGACGTTGTGCGGATTGTTGCTGCCGATGCACTTGGTCACGACGTCGCGCACACCCGCCTGCTCGAGCACGGCGCGCACGGGGCCGCCCGCGATGACGCCGGTACCACGACCTGCGGGCCGCAGAAGCACCTCGCCAGCGCCGTAGTGGCCCAGCGCGTCATGGGGGATCGTGCCCTTGACCAGCGGAACCTGGAACATCGACTTCTTGGCCTGCTCCGTGCCTTTGCGAATCGCTTCGGGCACTTCAGATGCCTTGCCCATGCCGACGCCGACCGAGCCCTTGCCATCGCCGACGACGATCAGCGCCGAGAACGAAAACCGCCGGCCGCCCTTGACGACCTTCGCGGTGCGGTTGATGGCAATCGTGGCGCTGCCCATCTCGTCGCCGCCGCCCTCCGCCGGACGGTCGCGCCGCGGACCACCGCGCTGCTCGCGCTGACCTTGGCCCTGGCCCTGACCCTGACCCTGCTTGGTGTGCTCTGCCATGTTCGATTACTCCTGCGTATCCGGGGCGTCTTGCGTGGTGGCGACGTATCCATCTTTGCTGAGCAGGCCCATCGCATGGGCCGCTTCCGAGGCGGCGGCAACGCGGCCGCAGTAGCGGAACCCGTTGCGATCAAAGACGAGCTTTTGCACGCCCTTGGCGAGCGCGCGCTCGGCCGCCAGCTTGCCGACCTGCACCGCTGCCTCTTTCTTGGAACCTTCGAACGTGCGCATGCCGGCCTCGATGGTCGAAGCCGCAGCCAGCGTGACGCCGTTCTCGTCGTCGATGATCTGCACGTACAGGTGCTTGGTCGAACGGAACACGCTCATGCGCGGCCGCTCCGGCGTGCCTTTGACGGTGTAGCGCAACCGCATCTTGCGGTGTTCGCGCGGGTCCTTGATCTTCTTGCCAAGCATCGTCGTCATCCTTCCAAACGCGGGCTGCCCGCTGCTTCATGACCGACTCGGGGCGACCCCTGTCGCCACGCTCGATCAACTCCGCACTTACTTCTTCTTCCCGCCGGACTTGCCGACCTTGGTGCGCACTTTCTCGCCCGTGTAGCGAATGCCCTTGCCCTTGTACGGCTCTGGCGCGCGCAAGCCGCGGATGTTCGCCGCGATCTGACCAAGCAGCTCCTTGTCGACCGAGGTGAGTTCCAAGTGCGTCTGCTTGTCGATCCTGCAACTGACCGCCGCGGGCAAGGGGAACAGCACCTGGTGCGAAAAACCGATGCTCAGCTTGAGCGCCTGGCCGACCAACTCGCAGCGGAAACCGACGCCGACGACGTCCATCTCGCGTTTGTAGCCCTTGGAGACACCTTCCACCATGTTGCGCAGCAGGTTGCGGCCCAGGCCGTGCAGCGCCTTGCCCTGGCGGGTCTGATCGACCGGATGCACGAGGATCTGGCCGCTCGACTGCTCGAACGTCACACCGACGAAGGTGCGCGACAGCGTGCCCAAAGGCCCCTTGGCGGTCACGACGTTGCCGTCGACCTTGACGGTCACTTGCGCCGGCAGGTCCACCGGAGCCTTGCCCACGCGCGAAGGGATGTATTTCTGTTCGGTTGCCATCTTCGTGTACTCCAGCTTCTCGGCCGCGACGCGCGACCCTCACGCCACTCTACGCGGCGCCTCGTCTCCAGGATTCGCGCCTACCACACCGTGCAGAGCAGTTCGCCGCCGACACCGAGCTGTCGGGCCTTGTTGCCCGTCATCACGCCATTGGACGTCGACAGGATCGCAATGCCCATGCCGTTCTTGACGCGCGGAATCGTCGCGACAGCCACATAGCGCCGCTGACCAGGCCGCGACGCGCGCCGGATGCCCGTGATGGCCGCCGTTCGATCCGCACAGTAACGCAGTTGCACGATCAACGTGCCCTGAGCGGTTTGGTGCTCCTCACTCAACTCGCCGACGTAACCCTCTTCGTTGAGGATCTTGGCAATCGAGCGAATCATGTTCGATGCGGGCACGCGAACTTCGCCGTGACGCGCCATCAAGGCGTTGCGCACGCGAGTCAGGAAATCCGCAACGGGGTCGGTCATGGCCATGGTGTCACTCTCTCTTGCGCGCGGGGCGCGATTCTCTTGCTCTTGCGCGCGAAAGCGCGTCTTGTGCCACTGTTGCGCAAATGCGCGATGAACTGCCTGTCGTCTCGCCTACCAGGATGCCTTGGTCACGCCCGGCAACTCGCCGCGCAGGGCCAACATCCGAAAGCAAATGCGGCACATGCTGAACTTGCGCATGTAGGCCTTCGAACGACCGCACAACTTGCAACGGCTGTGCTGGCGCGTCGAAAACTTCGGTTTGCGCGTCGCGGCGACGATCTTGCTGGTCTTTGCCATGGTCTCGGTCTCTCCTACACGTCGTTTCTAGCGGCAAATTTCGGTTACTTCCTGAAGGGCATCCCCAGGTGCGTCAACAGCGCGCGGCTCTCCGCGTCCGTCAGCGCCGACGTCACCACCGTGATGTTCATGCCACGCACCTTGTCGACCTGCTCATAGTTGATCTCCGGAAAGATCGTCTGTTCGCGAACGCCAAGCGTGAAGTTGCCGCGACCATCGAAGCCCTTGGGACTCACGCCGCGAAAGTCGCGCACGCGCGGGAGCGCCACGCTGATCAGGCGATCCAGGAACTCATGCATCCGATCCTGGCGCAGCGTGACCTTGACGCCGATGGGGATGTTCTCACGCAACTTGAAGTTCGCGATCGACTTGCGCGAACGCGTCACGATCGGCTTTTGGCCAGCCAGCGCGGTCAGTTGCTCGACGGTCTTCTCGATCACCTTCGGGTTCTGGGTCGCTTCGCCCAGACCGAAATTGATGACGACCTTCTTCAAGCGCGGAACCTGCATCGGGTTGGTATAGCCGAACTCGGCCTTCAAGGCCGCGATGACTTCGTTCTGGTACTTCTCTTGCAAACGCGGTGCCATCTACTGTCTCCTGCCTGTCCTGAAACAGCCTGCGCATTCCCACCCGGAAACGCGATCTTACGGCTGGTCGAGGAGCTCTCCCGTCTTGTGCACGACCCGCACCTTGCGCAACTCGCCTTGTGCGTTCTCCCGCATCTCGAAGGCCACGCGCACCGCCTTGCCGGTCGTCGGGCTGACCAGTGCGACATTCGAGATGTCGAGCGCCGCTTCCTTCTCGATGATGCCCCCCTGCTGATCCTGGCGCTTCTGCTTGGTGTGCCGCTTGATCATGTTGATCTTTTCGACCACCACGCGCGTGCCGTCCTTGACCACGCGCAGGACCTTGCCGGTCTTGGAGCGGTCTTTTCCAGCGAGGATGGCGACCGTGTCGCCCTTGCGAATCTTGCGCATCTCAAACCCCTTTCTTCCTCTAGCCAGCGCAACCTACGAAGCAGGCGCGTTACAGCGCCGCGTGAAAACACTGCGGCGCGGCGTGAAACACAGCGGCGTGGAACACTGCTAGAGCACTTCCGGCGCCAACGACACGATCTTCATGAACCGCTTGGCACGCAATTCGCGCGCCACCGGCCCGAAGATGCGTGTGCCCACGGGCTCTTTCTGATTGTTGATGACCACCGCGGCGTTGCCATCGAACTTGATGTAGGAGCCGTCCTCGCGGCCAACTTCCTTGGCGGTGCGCACGATGACCGCCTTGACGACATCGCCCTTCTTGACCTTGGACTTCGGCACGGCTTCGCGCACCGAGCACACGATGACATCGCCGACCGAGGCGTACTTGCGCTTGGAACCGCCCAGGATCTTGATGCAGCGCAGCTGCCGGGCCCCGGAGTTGTCGGCCACCGTCAGGTAGGTTTCGTTCTGGATCATCGTATCCTCTCGTCTTGCTGAGCGTTTCCGCTCCGCTGTCCCTCATGAGACGTGCCTTGCGGCGGCGCCTACGCTTGCTTCTTGCGCAGCGTCGCCTTGAAGCGCCACCGCTTGTTCTTGGACATCGGCCGGCACTCTTCGATGACCACCGAGTCGCCCAGGCTGCACGCGCCATGCTCGTCGTGGGACATGTAATTCTTGCGGCGCCGAACGTACTTGCGGTACTTCGGGTGCAGGAACACGCGCGTCACCGACACGACCACGGTCTTGTCCATCTTGGTCGACACGACGATGCCCTGCGCCGTCCGGCGATGCCGGCCGTGCTCTGGATCCTCGGCGACTTCCACCGCTGCCGGGGCCGCCACCGCGCCCAGCACCGGCAAGGCCACCGTCGCTGCTTCGTCCGCCGTGATCTCGATCTCGTTCTCGCTCATCGTCTCAGCCCTCCTTGCCCGGCTGGTCCGCGAGGTCCAGCTCGATGGCGCGCAACTGCGTCAGAACCCTCGCCAGGTCGCGCCGCGTCGTGCGCAGCTTGATCGGGCTGGTCAACTGACCCGTATGGTGCTGGAACCGCAGACGAAAAACCTCGTCGCGCAGCTCGCTCTCCTTGCGCTGCAGCTCGGCGGCCGTCAGCTCCGTGATGATATCCCGCTTCATGCCAATGCTCTCCAGGTCTTTAGGATCAGGCTATTTCGTTGCGAGCGATGACGCGCGTGTGCAGCGGCAGCTTGGTCGCGGCCAGCATCAGCGCCTCGCGAACCAACGGACCCTCGTCCGACTGGATTTCGTAGAGCACGGTGCCCGGGTACACGACTGCGACCCAGTGGTCCGGTGGCCCTTTGCCTTTACCCATGCGGGTTTCGACGGGCTTTTTCGAAATCGGCTTGTGCGGGAAGATGCGAATCCACACCTTCGCGCCGCGCTTGACCTTGCGGGTCATGGCGATACGGGCCGCTTCAATCTGACGGCTGGTCAGAAAGCCGCACTCAGTGGCAATCAGGCCAAAATCGCCGTTGGCTACTTCGTTCCCGCTGTACGCGAGCCCGCGCATCTTGCCTTTCTGCACCTTGCGCCAAAGCACTCTCTTGGGAGCCAACATGGCTTCTCTCCTCTCACAACCCTGTCACGCTTGCCCGAAGACCACCTGTTTCTGGGCACGCAAACTACGCGAATGAACTACGCCTTCGCAGCGCCGCGATCCGGCAGGATGTCGCCCTGGTAGATCCAGGTCTTCACGCCGATGATGCCGTAGGTCGTCTTGGCCAACGCCTCGCCGTAGACGATGTCGGCGCGCAACGTGTGCAGCGGCACACGACCCTCGCGGTACCATTCGTAGCGACCCATTTCTGCGCCGCCGAGACGCCCAGAGCACGACACGCGAATGCCCTTGATGCCGAACTTCTGCGCCGACTGCATGGCCTTGCGCATCGCGCGACGGAAGGCAACGCGGCGCTCGAGTTGCGTGGCGATGGACTCGGCAACCAACTGCGCATCCGTCTCCGCACGACGAATCTCGTGGATCGACAGGACAATCTCGCCCTGGGCAATCTTGGCGAGTTGCGCCTTCAGCTTCTCCGCTTCCTTGCCTTTGGGCCCGATCAGGATGCCGGGACGCGCGGTGTGCACGCCGACGCGAATCTGGCGCGCGCGGCGCTCGATGTCGATGTGCGAAATACCCGCATGCATCATCTTGGTCTTGATGAGCTTGCGGATGGCCAGATCCTCGTGCAACCACTTCGAGTAGTTCTTCTCTTCGAACCACTTCGAGTTCCACGTGCGGATGACGCCCAGGCGCAGACCGTTCGGATGGCTTTTCTGACCCACGGGTTACCTCTCTAGAATCTCGCGCAGTTAACGCACACCCAGTTCGAGCGTGATATGGCTGGTCTTCTTCATGACCTTGGTCGCGCGGCCCATTGCCCGCGGCGTGAAGCGCTTCAAAGTCCGCGCCTGGTCGACGAACACGCTCTTGACGTAGAGCGCATCCACATCCATCTCGTGATTCGTGCGCGCATTTGCGATCGCACTGTCCAGCAGCTTGCGCATCGGCTCGCCACCCAGCTTGACCGTGAAGGCCAGGATGTTCAGCGCCTCGGCCGCGCTCTTGTCGCGGATTTGATTCACGACCACGCGGACCTTGCGTGGCGCAATGTTGAGGTTCCGCAGGTGAACCGTCGTCGTCATCGCATTCATTGGCGAACTCCCGCTGCGGGTGGCCTTTGGGGCTCACCCTTCAAGCGCCTAGCGCTTCTTGACCTTCTTGTCGGCCGAGTGGCCATGGAACGTACGCGTCGGCGAAAACTCGCCCATCTTGTGCCCGACCATGTTCTCGGTCACGAACACCGGCACGAATTTCTTGCCGTTGTGAACCATGAAGTTCAGACCGACAAAGTCCGGAAAGATCGTCGAGCGGCGCGACCACGTCTTGATCGGACGCTTGTTGCCGGTTCGCACCGACTCCTCGACCTTCTCTCTGAGGTGGCCATCCAGGAAGGGGCCTTTCTTGATCGAACGTGCCATGTTTCCTCGCGTTTCCCAGCGGAGGACAAGCCCCCGCGCTACTCTGGCTCAACTACTTGCGGCGGCTCACGATGAGGCGGCTGCTGCGCTTGTTGTGGCGGGTCTTGGAACCCTTGGTCGGTTTGCCCCACGGCGTTACCGGGTGACGACCGCCAGACGTCCGGCCTTCGCCACCGCCCAGGGGGTGATCGACCGGATTCATCGCAACGCCGCGGACGTGCGGGCGAATGCCCAGCCAGCGCGTGCGGCCCGCCTTGCCCAGGTTCTGCTTGTCGTGATCCACGTTGCCGGTCTGGCCGATGGTGGCGCGGCAATCGCGGCCCACCTTGCGCAGTTCGCCCGAGGGCAGGCGAAGCAGGGCGTGCTTGCCTTCCTTGGCCATCAACTGCGCCGAAGTGCCGGCAGCGCGGCAGAGCTGAGCGCCTTTGCCGACCTGCAGCTCGATCGCGTGCACCACCGTACCAACCGGAATCGACTCCAGAGGCAGCGTGTTGCCCGGCTTGATGTCCGCGTTCTTGCTGGACATCACCTGATCGCCCACCTTCAGACTCAGCGGCGCGATGATGTAGCGCTTCTCGCCATCGGCATAGTGCAAGAGGGCAATGCGCGCCGAGCGGTTCGGATCGTACTCGATCGTTGCGACCTTGGCTGGCACCGCGACCTTGTCGCGCTTGAAGTCGATGAGCCGGTAGTGGCGCTTGTGGCCCCCGCCGCGCTGGTACGCGGTGACACGCCCATAGCTGTTGCGGCCAGCCGTCTTGTTCAGCGGAACGCACAAGGACTTCTCTGGCGACGACGCCGTGATGTCCTTGAAATCGTCCAGAGCGAGTTGCCGGTTGCCGTTGCTGATCGGCCGGTACTGCTTGATACCCATTGTCTTTCTCCAGATCCGTACTGTCTCTTGCCGTACTCTCTAGATGCCCACCTTCGCGTGTGCGAGGCCTTGCCGCTCAGACGCCCTTGAAGAAGTCGATGCTCTCGCCCTCGGCCAACTTCACGACCGCCTTCTTGCTGTCGGCGCGAAAACCGTTGTACTTGCCGACGCGCCGCACCTTGCCTTTGTGGGCGATGGTGCGGACCTCTTCGACCTTGACCCCGAACAACTCTTGGACCGCGTTCGCGATCATGGGCTTGTTGGCGTCGCGGTGCACTTCGAAGATCACTTCGTTGCGCGCCTCGCGCGCCAGGTTGTTCTTTTCCGTGATCAACGGCTTGACCAGGATTTGTGTCAGATGCAGGCCCATTTTCCTTTCCCCTTCCCCGCTCGCTTCCGGTCGCGGTTCCAAAAACTCTGTCGCGAAGCGACCTTATGGCGGCCCAAAGCCGGAGACACAAAGCCGACGCGTGACGGCGCCGCGTGCGACACCGTCTAGCCGAGCCGCTCCTCGAGGGCGCGCACGGCCTCGACGGTCAGCACCAGCTTGTCGTACTTGAGGACATCGAAGACGTTGACGCCTTCCGCACGAATGTACTTCGCACTCGGCAGGTTGCGCAGCGACAGGTGCAGTCCGCGGTCCTCGGTCGCCGCCACGATCAGCGCCTTGGGCGCGTTCATGCGGCCCAGGATGGCTGCTGCCTCCTTGGTCTTGGGCTCGGTCAGCCCGAATGCGCTCACGACCAGCAGATCGCCGCTCGCGAGGCGCGTCGACATCGCAGAGCACAGTGCCGCGCGCGCCACCTTCTTCGGAACCTTGTAGCTGTAATCACGGGGATGTGGCCCGTGAGCCACGCCGCCGCCGCGGTAGATCGGCGCCTTCTTCGAGCCATGGCGCGAGCCGCCCGAGCCCTTTTGCTTGAGCGCCTTCTTGGTCGTGCCATGCACCGTGGTGCGGGTCTTGACCGAGTGGGTGCCCTGGCGGCGGTTGGCAAGCTGGTTGCGCACCACTTCCCAGTGCAAGTACGGCTTGACCTCGACGCCGAAGATGTCGTCGCTCAGCTCGATCTCGCCGACCGGTTGGGCATTCGCGTTGATGATCTGGACCTTGGCCATGACTACCCTCTTTCGAACAATCGCGACTGGCGATGGGCGTCGGAACACCCTGCTACGTTCGTCGAACAATCGGCGCGCCAGCGCCGGAACGTCATCTGCGAACACTGCCGCAGACCTTGCACGCGATCAGGTCTTGATTTCGACGGCAACGCCGGCGGCCAAATCAAGACGCATGAGCGCGTCCAAGGTCTGCTGCGTCGGATCCAGGATGTCGATCAGCCGCTTGTGCGTGCGGATCTCGAACTGCTCGCGGCTCTTCTTGTCCACGTGCGGCGAGCGCAAGACGGTGTAACCGTTGATGCGCGTCGGCAGCGGAATCGGACCCGCAATGCGCGCACCGGTGTTGCGCACAGTGGTGATGATTTCGCTCACGGACTGATCCAGGAGCTTGAAATCATAAGCCTTAAGGCGAATTCGGATTCTCTGGCCTGCCATGTGTCCTCTCTTTCGCTCAGCGGCGGGGGACAAGCCCCCGCCCTACAGGAGAAACTGCTAACCCTGCTGCTTTTTCGTGACCTCGGCCAGCGTGGACGCCGGAGCCGGGGCATAATGCGCGAACTGCATCGTGTACGTACCGCGACCTTGGGTCCGCGACCGCAGATCCGTCGCATAGCCGAATGTCTCACCCAGCGGCACGCTGCCCTGGATGACGCGCACGCCGGCACGCTCGTCGAGGTTGGTGATGCGACCACGGCGGCTGTTCAGGTCGCCAATGATGTCGCCCATGTAGTCCTCGGGGACCAGGATTTCGATGTCGAAGATCGGCTCCAGCAGGACGGGCTTGGCCTTGGCTGCCGCCTCCTTGAAGGCCATCGAACCCGCGATGCGGAAAGCCATTTCCGACGAGTCGACTTCGTGGTAGGAGCCGTAGAACAGCGCTGCCTTGATGTCGACCAACGGAAAGCCGGCAAGCACGCCGCCCGACATGGCGTCTTGGATGCCCTTGTCGACCGCGGGGATGTACTCTTTCGGAACGATGCCGCCCTTGATCTCGTCCACGAACGTGTAGCCCGTGCCTGGCTCTTGGGGTTCGATGCGGATGCAGACGTGACCGTACTGGCCGCGACCACCCGTCTGCTTGGCGTACTTGTAGTCGACTTCCGCGGTCTTGGTGATCGTTTCGCGGTAGGCCACCTGCGGGCGACCCACCTTGGCGTTCACCTTGAACTCGCGCTTTAGGCGATCGACGATGATCTCGAGGTGGAGTTCGCCCATGCCCGCGATCAGGGTCTGGCCGGTCTCTTCATTCGAGTACACGCGGAAGGACGGATCTTCCCGCGCCAGCTTGGCCAGGCCAAGGCTCATCTTGTCTTCTTCGGTCTTGTTGTCCGGCTCGATGGAGACGCTGATGACCGGATCCGGGAACTTCATGAGTTCGAGCGCAATCGGTTCCTTGGCGTCACACAGCGTGTGGCCGGTGATCGTGTCGCGCAGGCCAGCAACAGCAACGATGTCGCCGCAGTACGCTTCCTTGATGTCTTCGCGCTTGTTGGCGTGCATGCGCATGATGCGGCCGATACGCTCTTTCTTGCCGGTGTTGCTGTTCAGGACCTGATCGCCGACGACCATGGTGCCCGAGTAGATGCGCACGTAGGTCAAGTGGCCGACAAAGGGGTCGGTCCACAATTTGTAGGCCAGACCACAGAACGGTGCATTGTCCTCGGCGGAGCGTTCAATGGTTGTCTCGGTGTCCGGAACGATGCCCTTGACTGGCGGAATGTCGATCGGCGAAGGCAGGTACGCGACCACCGCGTCGAGCAGTTGCTGCACACCCTTGTTCTTGAAGGCGGAACCGCAAATGACCGGGATGCACGAGATCTTGATGGTCGCCAGGCGCAGCGCGTTCATCACCTCTGCAGTCGAGAGTTCCTCGCCGTTCAGAAAGCGCTCCATCATCTCGAGATCGTTTTCGACGACTTGTTCGAGCATGAAGTAGCGCGCGGCGGCCGCTTCCTCGGCCATGTCGGCCGGAATGTCGACGACGTCGAAGCGTGCGCCCTGGCTCGCTTCATCGAACAGCATGGCCTTCATCGAGATGAGGTCGACGACACCCTTGAAGTTCTCTTCTGCGCCGATGGGCAGAAAGATTGGAATCGGGTTTGCGCCCAGGCGGTTGCGGATCTGGCCAACCACCTTCTGGAAGTTGGCGCCCGTGCGGTCCATCTTGTTGACAAACGCGATGCGCGGCACGCGGTAGCGATCCGCCTGGCGCCACACCGTCTCGGACTGCGGCTCGACACCACCCACGGCGCAGAACACCGCGACCGCGCCGTCGAGCACGCGCAGCGAGCGCTCCACTTCGATCGTGAAGTCGACGTGTCCGGGCGTGTCGATGATGTTGATCGTCTTGCCGGCCCACTGGCACTGCGTTGCCGCCGAAGTGATCGTGATGCCGCGCTCTTGCTCTTGCTCCATGAAGTCCATGGTCGCAGCGCCGTCATGCACTTCGCCGATCTTGTAGAGGCGCCCCGTGTAGAACAGGATGCGCTCGGTCGTCGTCGTCTTGCCCGCATCGATGTGGGCCATGATGCCGATGTTGCGATATCTATCAAGTGGTTGGGTACGAGGCACGTGAACGCTCCAGACTTCTACGCAACAACAACGGCAAACGAAGATTCAAATCAGATGATCTACCAACGGTAGTGGGCAAATGCCTTGTTCGCTTCGGCCATGCGGTGCACATCCTCGCGCTTCTTGACCGCCGAGCCACGGCTCTGCGAAGCATCGAGAATTTCTCCCGCCAACTTCTCGTCCATCGACTTCTCGCCGCGGGCGCGCGCCGACGCGATCAGCCAGCGAATCGACAGCGCCGTGCGCCGCTCCGGGCGAATCTCGACCGGAACCTGATAGTTGGAACCACCGACGCGGCGCGACTTCACTTCCACCGCCGGGCGAATGTTGTCCAGGGCCAGCTTGAACAGCTTGACCGGATCGTCCTTGCCACGCGTCTCGACCTTTTCGAGCGCCGCATAGAGCAAGTGCTCCGCCGTCGACTTCTTGCCGTCGAGCATCAGGCAGTTGGCGAACTTGGCCACGAGTTGATCGTGGTACTTCGGGTCGCGGTGGATGATGCGCTTGGGTACTTCGCGGCGGCGGGGCATGGGATTCTCCTAATCAATTGGCGGATGCCGACTCGATGCAGCGGGGGACAAGCCCCCGCGCTACTTCGGCCTCTTCGCGCCATACTTGCTGCGGGATTTCCGGCGGTTGGCAACGCCAGTCGTGTCCAAACTTCCGCGCACGATGTGGTAACGCACACCGGGCAGGTCCTTCACGCGACCGCCGCGGATGAGCACGATGCTGTGCTCCTGCAGGTTGTGACCAACACCCGGGATGTACGACGTCACTTCCATGCCGTTCGACAGACGAACACGGGCCACCTTGCGCAGCGCGGAGTTCGGCTTCTTCGGCGTCGTCGTGTAGACGCGCGTGCAAACGCCGCGCTTCTGCGGGCAGGCCTGCAACGCGGGCGCCTTGGTCTTCATGTGCTTGTCTTCGCGACGCGCACGCACCAGTTGGTTGATCGTCGGCATTCCTTCGCTCCGTGTCGATCTGCTCGACTTCTCGCACTTGCAAGTCCCCGAAGGGACGATCCAATCCGTCGCCGAAGCCCGAAAGCTTCGGTCTGTGCCCGCGTCCCCTTGCAGGGCGGCGGGCTTGAAGTCTTGTCGGACCACTGCGCGGGACCGACTCTCCGGGCGACGCGCGGGCCTTGATCACGTGGCAGCGCAAGGCTTCCACCCAGAACAAGGCGGTGAAGACATCTTCCGGGACGTGCCCGGGGATCGGCCTTCAGCGCGATCGCCATCCGGTGAGGGAATGGCGCCCATCGTGCCTTCGCGGAGGGTGGACGCCGTTCCCGGACGTCGACCTCTTGCAGAAATTCCAGGCACTTGACTTGCGTCCGTCCTGGTCTCGCTGCGAAGGCTCCTTTCCCGATGGGAGGACACGGCGCGCCTGGGGGGGCGAGCCGCGGGGCCGTTGTTATCTTCGATCAGCGAGGCGGTGTCAAGAGGATTTCTTGGGACAACCAGGGCTACCGCAAGATCCCCGCCCGAATGAATTCGGCCGCTACAGTTCAAGATGTCCGCTTTGCGGACTCTCTGAATCTCGAAGAGATTTGTCGAGTAGCGCGCCAGTTCATTGCCGCGTTGGGCCAATCGAGACAAAGATGGCCGCCGTGTGCCTCTTGCGGCCGCCGTGTTGGGACAACCGATGGCGGCGGATCGACTTTCGCGCCGCGCCTACTCCCGCCAGATGAACTTCCACGGATGCCGCTTCAAGTCCTTCAGCAGCAACTTCATATCCATGAACAGCTCATTATCCATCAGCAATCCGCCGATCGTGCCCTTGCCGGTCTTGGCATTGGCCGTCACGCTCTGCACATCGTCCATCGCGCCCTGAACCTTGGTGATCGCCGCGTCCGCCTTGTCGAGTACGCCGATGACCTTGGTGTGCCCCTTGTCGCCCAGCATCACTTGCGTCGTCGGCTGGTCGCGCAACTTCTCAGAAAGCACCCGCAGATTCTTGGTCACGGCCCGCGTGTCCTTCATGACTGGCCCGGTGTTGTCGTCGACCTGCTTGGCAATGTGTTCCACGTGCGTCAGTGATCGCTTGATGCTCTTGCCATCGCCGACGCCGGTCTGCAGCGCATCCACCAGCCTTTCCGCCTTGTCCGACGCCGAATCGAGCTTGGCCAGCGCACGGTCGACGGTCTCGCGGTTCTCGACGATCAACTTGTCGGCATCTTCCAAGGTCTTCTTGGCGGTCAGCACGGTTTCATCGACATGCGTGATGACGTCGCCGATCGATCGTTCGTTCTTCTCCAAGATGCGCGAGATCGCGCCAGCCACTTTGTTGAGTTGTTGTGCAAGGATCTCCATGCGCAGGGGCGGCACGCCGATGACATGCGCCTCGGGCTTGAGCACAGCCAGATCGTAGCTTCCCGGATCGACCTCGATGTACTTCTCACCGAGAATGCCCTGGGTCGAGATGTAGAATTGCGCGTCTTCGTGGAGTGTTCTGCCCTTCTCGGGATCGATGTTGAGGAACACGCGCGCGGTCACGCGGCGACCGACGCTCTTGTCCATGCGGCCGCCCCAGTACTCGACGTGGTCGACCTTGCCGCCCGTGACGCCGGCGATCTTGACCGGCGCGCCCGGCTTCAGATCACTCGCAGTCGGATAATCGACCGTGATGTGGAAGCCCGAGGCCCCGCCGAAGTCGCCGAGCACGAAGATGAATCCCACAAGCAGTGCCGTGCACACAAGCACGAGCGCTCCGACCTTGACCTCGATGGACTTTTCCTTCACGGCATCTCTCTTTGCGTCGCCCGGCAACCGTTGCGGTCTACAGGACCATCGGACCTTCTGCAAGACCCTGGATGAACTGCTGCACGACCGGGTCGGAGGTAGCGCGGAAGTCGTCCGGCGTGCCATCCAGGCGAATATTTCCCTGATAAATCATTGCTATACGGTCGGCAACCGTGAAGATCGAGCGCAGGTCGTGACTCACCACGATCGACGTCACGCCCTGTTCATCGCTGAGCTGGCGAATGAGTTGATCGACATTGGCGGCGGCCAGGGGATCGAGGCCGGTCGTCGGTTCGTCGAAGATGACGAAATCTGGAGACAATGTCAGCGCTCGGGCAATCGCGACGCGCTTGCGCAGGCCATCGCCGATGTCGGAGGGAAAGCGATCGGCAAGGTGATCCATCTGCACACGCTTCAAGAAACCCAATGCCGCTGTGCGCGACGCCTCGCCCTGCAGGCCTTTGTGTTTGCGCAGCGGCAACATGACGTTTTCGCATAGATTCATCGAATCGAAGAGCGTGGAGTGTTGAAAGACCATCGCGCAGCGCATGCGCACCGGGTAGAACTCCTTCTCCGAAAGATGCGTGATGTCGACGCCATCCAAGATGACCGAGCCGGCATCCGGCTTCAATAGACCCACGAGGTGTTTGACCAGCACGGACTTGCCAGCGCCGGAAATGCCGACGATGAACAAGATCTTGCCCTTGTCGACAAAGAGCGACACGTCGCGCAGGACGTGCTTGGAACCGAAGGACTTGCTGATGTGGCTGAACTCGATCATCGTGCGCCGACAGACTGAACTCCAACCGCGTAGCGTGCCACAGGACCGCTGCCAGGCAAGTAGACGGAGAAATCCATGACGAACCCACCGCGCCGCATCAACCACCTGGGCATTGCCGTTGCAAGTTTGGACGAGGGGCTGGCGATCTGGCGCGATGCGCTGGGCCTTGAAGTGGTGCGGACTTGCGAGATGCCGGAGCGGGGGCTCCAGGTCGCATTTCTGCAATGTGGCGAGACGATGGTGGAATTGCTGGCGCCGCTGGGTGAGCAGGGCGAGATCGGGACGTTTTTGCAGAAGCGCGGGCCGGGCATCCACCATGTGTGCTTGGAGACAGCGGATCTGGCGGCTGCGGGCGCGCAGGCCGAGGCGGCGGGCGTCAAGCTGCTGGGCGCGGGACCGACGATCGGGGCGGAGGGCTATCCGGTGCGGTTCGCGCATCCGAAGTCGACGGCAGGAGCGCTGGTGGAACTGCTGGAGAAGGGGGAGGATTAGCCCTCGCTCTTGATCCGCATCCCGTAGAAGCTACGCCACACGAACACGACTGAAATCGCGAAGAACACGGCGGCCAGGCCATGCGCCAGGCTGTCCATCCCCATGCCACCTTTCTCTACCGACGTGGTCATGTGGTGCGCCAGCTCGACGGCCAACAGGCCGAACAGCGTGGTGAACTTGATGACCGGGTTCATCGCGACCGACGACGTGTCCTTGAAGGGGTCGCCGACGGTGTCGCCCACGACGCAAGCCGCGTGCAATTCCGTGCCCTTCTCTTTCAACTCGACTTCGACGACCTTCTTGGCATTGTCCCAAGCGCCGCCCGCGTTGGCCATGAAGATGGCCTGGTAGAGGCCGAACAGCGCGATCGAGATGAGGTAGCCGATGAAGAAGAACGCGTCCAGGAACGCGAACGCCAGCGTCGAGAAGAAGATGGTCAAGAAGATGTTGAACATGCCCTTTTGCGCGTACTTGGTGCAGATCTCGACGACCTTCTTGGAGTCTTCGATCGAGGCCTTGGTGGCGCCGTCGTCGAGCTTCATGTTGGCCTTGATGAACTCCACCGCGCGGTAGGCGCCGGTCGACACGGCCTGGGTGGTCGCGCCGGTGAACCAGTAGATGATCGCGCCGCCGGTGATGAGGCCGAGCAGGAAGGGCGGGTGCAGCATCGAGAGGTTGATCATCTGATCGGACTTGAGGCCGGTGAGCGCCATGACGATCGAGAAGATCATCGTCGTTGCGCCGACGACCGCGGTGCCGATGAGAACAGGCTTGGCCGTGGCCTTGAAGGTGTTGCCGGCGCCGTCGTTTTCTTCCAGGAAGTGCTTGGCCTTCTCGAAGCTGACGTCAAAGCCGAAGTCCTTCTTGAGTTCTTGCTCGATGTTGGGCAGGGACTCGATGACCGAGAGCTCGTAGACCGACTGCGCGTTGTCGGTCACTGGGCCGTACGAGTCGACGGCGATGGTGACCGGGCCCATGCCGAGAAAGCCGAATGCCACAAGACCAAAGGCGAAGACCGGGGCGGTCATGGAACCGAACTCCGCGCCGAGCAGCGGCGTCAGGTCCATGGTGGAGATGCCGTAGGCGGTGCCCATGAGCGCGACGATGGTCAGACCCATCCAGTAGCCCGAGAAGTTGCCGGCCGTGAGGCCCGCGAGCACATTCAAGGAAGAGCCGCCTTCGCGCGAGGCCGTGACGACTTCGCGGACGTGGCCGGACTCGGTCGAGGTGAAGACCTTGACGACTTCCGGGATGATGGCGCCGGCCAGCGTGCCACAGCTGATGATGGTCGAGAGCTGCCACCAGATGGCGCCGCCAGCGCCCGGGGTGGTCTCGCCCAGCTCGGGGATCAGCAAGTAGGAGACGACGTAGGTCACAACAACGGACACGATCGAGGTCAACCACACCAGGACGGTGAGCGGGTGCTCGAAGTTCATCTTGTCGGCGCTCGCGTACTTGCCCGTGGCAATCGCCTCGTTGACGAGGTAGGAGATGCCCGACGCGATGATCATCATGACGCGCATGGCGAAAATCCAAACGAGCAACTTGACTTGCAGGTCCGCTGTCAGGCCGGGGGCGAGCAGGATGAAGGTGATGAGCGCCACGCCGGTGACGCCGTAGGTCTCGAAGCCGTCCGCGGACGGGCCGACCGAGTCGCCGGCGTTGTCGCCGGTGCAGTCGGCGATGACGCCCGGGTTGCGCGCGTCGTCTTCTTTGACGTTGAAGACGATCTTCATGAGGTCCGAACCGATGTCGGCGATCTTGGTGAAGATGCCACCCGCGATGCGCAGGGCCGAGGCGCCGAGCGACTCGCCGATGGCAAAGCCGATGAAGCACGGGCCGGCGTAGTCATTCGGGATGAAGAGCAAGATGCCGAGCATCATGAGCAATTCGACGCTGATGAGCAGCATGCCGATCGACATGCCGGCCTTGAGCGGAATCGCGTAGGTCGGGAATGGCTTGCCCTTGAGGCTGGCGAACGCGGTGCGCGAGTTGGCGAAGGTATTGATACGAATGCCGAACCACGCCACACCGGTCGAGCCGGCGATGCCGACCAGGCTGAACAGGACGATGGTGACGATGCGCACCGGATCCAGGCCCTGCATCCAGAAGTAGGCCACGATGACGACGCCGATGAAGGCTTCGAGCACCATGATGAACTTGAACTGGGTGATGAGGTAGGTCTTGCAAGTTTCGTAGATCAGCTCGGAAACTTCGAGCATCGACTTGTGCACGGGCAGGTTCTGCAACTGCTTGTAGATGACGAGGCCGAACACGAGGCCCAGGGCGCAGACCGCCAGGCCGCCCATGAGCAGCGTCGCGCCGCTCATGCCCATGAATTGGACGGCGGGCGTGGTCGCGTCGCCCTTCAGGCCGGCGGGCAGAACCAGAGCGGCTTCACTGGCCCAGGCAGCGCCGGCAAAAAGCAGCGTGCAGAGCGCCGCCACTGCGGAGAACAATGTGGAGAACAGTTTGCGCAAGATAGGAGCTGGCATGGTAGAGATCTCCACGTCGATAGGCTGTGACGACGAATCGATGGCACGCAGGACCGCGAGCGGGCGCGCTACCTACCACGCAAAGCCGCGCTGCGTCAAGGTTGCGGCGCGGGGCTGGACTTGCGCGAATCAGTGCGCCTCTGCCCAGTTCGGACCGACGCCGACCTCGACCGACAGCGGAACCGCCAACTGCGCCACCCCCTGCATCGCGTCGCGCACGAGTTCGGTGACGCGCGCGACTTCTCTCTCGGGCACTTCGAGCACGAGTTCGTCATGGACCTGCAACAGCAGACGCGCCTTGAGGTTTTCCGCGATCAAACGCCGCCCGACCTCGAGCATCGCGTACTTGATCAAATCCGCCGCCGTGCCCTGCACCGGTGTGTTGACGGCGATGCGTTCCGCTGCCGCACGTTCCATCGAGTTTTGGCTAGATAGGCCAGCCACTTGACGCCGCCGCCGGAAAAGCGTGCGCACCTCGCCCGAGGCGCGCGCCTCGGCCAGGGTGCGCGCCACGAACGCGTGCACACCGGGAAACCCTTCAAAGTACTTGTCGATGAAGGCCTTGGCCTCCTTGAGCGACACGTCAATCTCGCGCGCCAGCCGCTGCGCACCCATTCCGTACAATATACCGAAATTAATTGTTTTTGCCGCATTGCGCTGCGCCGTGGTCACCATGCCGGGGAAGATGCCGAACATCTTGGCCGCGGTCTCGCGGTGGATGTCGGCGCCGCGGCGAAAGGCGTCCTGAAGACCGCGATCGTCGGCAAGGTGTGCCATCACGCGCAGCTCGATCTGACTGTAATCAGCTGATAACAAGACACAGCCTGGGTCCGCGATGAAGGCCTGGCGAATGCGCTTGCCCTCCACGCTGCGAATGGGAATGTTCTGCAAATTCGGTTCAGTCGACGACAAGCGCCCCGTTGCCGCGACAGCCTGCTGGTAGCACGTGTGCACCCGCCCCGTCTGCGGGTGGATCTGGGCCGGCAAGGAGTCCGTGTAGGTGCTCTTCAATTTCGACAACTGCCGCCAGCGAAGCACCTTGGCGGCGATCGGGTGCTGATCGGCCAGGCCTTCGAGTACAGTCTGGTCCGTCGAAAACCCTGTCTGCGTCCGTTTCTTGGCGGGCAACCCAAGGCGGGTGAACAACACCTCGCTGAGCTGCTGCGGCGATCCGATCGAGAACGGCGCGCCAGCAAGCTCGTGGATCGCGCGTTCCTCGGAATCGATCTCGCCGGCCAGCCAAGCGCTCTGCTCTTGCAGCTCCCTCAGATCAACCCGAATTCCCGCGAACTCCATGTCCGCCAAGACGCTTTCGAGCGGCACTTCCAGTTCGTCATGCAGCTTGGCCAGGCCCGCTTCACTCAGCAGCGGCTGCAGCAGTTCGGCACATCGCCAGGTCAGCGACGCCCGCAACGCCACGTGCTCCGAGGCTTTTTCGACCGGCACCGCTTGCCAGCCCATCTGCGCCTTGCCCTTGCCCAGCAACTCCTCGTCGGCCGGCAGGGTCACCCCAAAGTGACTTGCGGCGATGTTGCGCAGCGTGTGGGCATAGCGCTCGGGCTCAATCAGGTAACTCGCCAGCATCGGATCCGATGTAAAGCCAGCCACTTGCACGCCATGGCGCCGGAGAACCAACGCCTCGTACTTCGCGTGATGCGCCAGCTTGGCAATGCCGGGATTCTCCAGCACAGGCCTGAGCGCGGCCAGCACGCCAGCCAGCGCCGGTTGCCCTTTGATCGGCGCGTCGCCTTGGCGGTGCCCGAGTGGAATGTACGCGGCGCGATCCGGGCCCCAACACAAGCCCAAGCCCACGAGATCACCCCACATGGGCATCAAGCGATCCGGATCGGCCCGCGAGGTCACTGCGCACAAGGCCAGGCGGCGGGTGCTGCGGATCTGCTCGGCGACTCCGGCAATGTCTTCAAGATCAGTCAGTGTTTCATGGGTGAAGGCCTGGGTCGGCAGCGCGACGTCGCCCATGTACTCCTTGAGCAGCCGCTTGAAGCCCAGTTCCGCAAAAGACTTTTGCAACGCCGGCAGGTTCGGATCCCTCGGCGCCAGCTCTTCGACCTTGAGCGGCAGATCCGCATCGCAGTGCAGCGTCACCAGTTGCCGGGCCAGGCGCGCAGACGGCTCACCCTCGCGCAACAACTCGCGAATTCGCGGTGGCTCGACTTCCTCTACGTGCGCGTAGATCGCGTCCAGGCTGCCCCAACGCTCCAGCAGTTTTTGCGCGCCCTTCTCGCCGATGCCGCGCACGCCCGGAATGTTGTCCGACGAATCTCCCATGATCGCCAATAGATCGCCGATCAGCTCGGGGCCGACGCCCCAGCGCTGACGCACGCCCGCCTGATCGTAGGTGACGTTCCTGCCATCGTCGAGCTGGCGCGTGCCGCCATGACTGTCGTCCGCGTCTTGGACGAGCTGCATCAAGTCCTTGTCGCCGCTGACGATCAACACATCGTACCCGTTCGCACGCGCACGTGTGGCCAGGGTCGCGATCAGATCGTCGGCCTCCAGGCCCGCGATGGCCAGCATCGGCAGGCCCAGTTCGACCGTCAGCCGCTGGGCGATGGGCCACTGCTGCGCCAGATCGTCCGGCATGTCGGGGCGGTGCGCCTTGTAGGTCGCTTCCAGTTCGTGCCGGAATGTCGGACCGGCGGCGTCAAAGCACACCGCGATGCCCGACGGCGCGTGATCACGCTGCAGTTTGAGCAGCATCGCGATCAGGCCGTAAATGGCACCGGTCGGCTGCCCGGTCGGCGACGACAAGTGGCGCACGGCGAAGTACGCACGAAACAGCGCGTGCGAACCGTCGATCAGCACGAGCAACGGTCGCGCAGGCTTGGTCCAAGTCTGCTTGCTCATGGGCAGTCGGCCGCGCAGTTGGCCGCGGTCTCGATGGGCGCGGCGCACTTGCCATCGCCGCACTTGATCGGGCAAGCGCCGCAATCGCCTTGACAAGAGGTGCAGGTCTCCGTGCCGGCGCACACGCCGTCGCCACAGATCACCTTCGGGCAGACCGCGCCGCTGGCCTTGGCGCAGGCGGTCACACACTTCGAATCCCATGCAGTCTTGCAGCAGTAGGAATCTTTCGCGCAAACGCTGGCTTCGCAGGCGCAGCCGTTGCAGGTCGGGCCCTGCTTGGCGACACACAGCTTGCCGCACACGCCGCAATCCTGTGGGCAACTACCGCAGTGTTCCAGGCCATTGCACTTGCCGTCGCCGCAACTGACCGCCGCGACGGCGCAGACACCGCAGTCCAAGCTGCAACCTTTGCAGGTCTCGCCAACGGGATTGCAGATGCCGTCTCCGCACTTGCTCGGTGCTGAACAATCGTTCGGGCAATTGCTGCCTGTCTCGCTGTTGGCCACGGTATCGCACACGCCATCGCCGCAGAAAGGCGTGAAAAGTTTCGAGCACTTGGGACCGCTGCAGGCGTTCTCGCAGGTGTCGATGCAGTTGCTGTCCCACGCGCCCTTCATGCACATCTCGTCTTTCGCAATGACGCAGGCTTCGCAGGCGCAACCGCTGCAGCCCGGCGTCATGCTTGCGACGCACTCTTTCGGGCACGCGCCGCAGTCGGCCGGGCACAGGCTGCAGTTTTCGTATGTCGCATCACAGGCGCCATCGCCGCAGGTGACGCACGCTTTGCAGTCCTTGGCGCAGGTGCTGCACGACTCGCCTTCGCTGCACACATCGTCGCCGCAGAGGACAGGCTGGCTGCACGTGACGCTGAGCGTGACGACGTTGGCGTCGTTGGCCAACGAGTCGACCACGAGGACGCGCGCGATGCCGGGCGCGATGCCGAAGGTCAGCTTGGTGCCCGCGGCGTCGCAGGCGCCGGGCGCGCAGGTTCCCGCCGCAGCGGCCGGCAAAGCGAGCAGGATCGCAGTGGATGTCACAGCGCCGGACAGTTCCGCCACGACGACCATGGTCGCATCGCTGCTGAGCGAGACGATCTTCTCGCCGCCGTCCCACGAACTCGGTGTGCAGTTGTAATTCTTCAGCTTGGAGGCGCCGTTGTCGGCCATCGCGATGCTGATCTTGGCGCCGCACGCAAGGGGCGTGGGGCTGCACGGTTGCGGTACGCAGTTGCTCGGTGCGTTGCAGACGCCTTGCTTGCAGACGCCGCTGCCACCGCACGCACCGGCAGTGGCGCACGCCGTCGCGTCGGCGACGACGCTCAACTCGCAGTTGCCCGTCGCAAGGTTGCAGCCCACACTCAGGCAGCCGCCGTAGGATGCCTTGCAATCGGTGTCGGATGCGCACTTGGGCGACTTGCCGGCCGTATCGGCGGGTGACGTGCTGTCACTGATCTTGCTGTCGGCGGGAAGGATGGCATCCGGCGCGGCATCGGGCACGACATCGGGCAGCGTGTCCTGCGGGGTGGCGTCCGGCGCGGTGGCGGCGTCTTGCTTGACAGTCGGCAGGTCGGCAGCGGTATCGGCCGTGCCAGGGGCGTCGGCAGCCGTGGCATCCGGGACGCCAGTCACATCTGGTGTTGTTCCTGCATCTTGAGCGGCGGCGTCCGCATCGGACGAACCGGCGGCGGCGTCTTTGTCCGCGGTGCCGCATCCGCCCAGCGCAATCGCGGCAGCGGTGACCACTGCCAAGTACAACCAGCGACCAGCCAAGCCATTTCGCACGCGATCCTCCACCAGGGGCAACCTTGCAGAGGCCCGCGAAGCCGTGGAGGTTACCGCGACGCTGCACGCGGTGGCAAGGTGGCAGGATCGCCCGCATCCACCAGCCACGCAATCGACGAGGGCCCGGCAGCGCCGGCCGCGAGCGTCAGTTCTTCCAGGCGCGCAAACGGCAGCGCCACCGCACGCAGAAAGTCTTGCACGGGTTCCAGTTGCAAATCGACGCGCGGATCCGCCGCGTGCATCGGCACCGCCACACGTGGCTGCACGGCATGGACCAGCCGGGCCGCCTCCTGCGCCCCGAGCGTAAAGACGCCGCCGACGGGCACGAGCAGCACGTCCGCGCCGCGCAGCCAGGCCACGTCCGCCTCGCCAAACTCGCCGAGATCCCCGCAGTGCACGACGCGCAATCCCTCGGCTTCGAACGACAACATGCGCACGAGCCCCATGCGGGTGCCGCCTTCGCGGTCGTGGAAGGCCGCCCGCGACGTCACCGCCACGCGCCCTATCTGGTCGCCGCCTTGCACTTGCCGCATCGTACCGAGCGCCGCGGTCCAACCGGCGTGGTCCTCGTGCTGGTGAGTGCAAGCGAAGGCGTCGAAAGGCCCCTTGATTTCAGGAAGATGAAACCGACCGCCGACCGCGCCGGGCCGGTGCGGGTCCAGACACAGCCGTACGCCACCCAACCGCAGATCGAACGCCGCATGCCCCAGAAAGCGCAGACTCAGACCAACGTTGTCTGCGCCGGCGCTCAAGCGCGCTCCATCCGACCGATGAAGGGCAGGTTGCGGTACAACTCGTCGAAATCCAGGCCGTAGCCGACCACAAAGACGTCGTCGATGGTAAAGCCGATGTAATCAACGGGCACGTCCACGCGCTTGCGAGCCGGTTTGTGCAGCAAGGTGCAGACGCGGATGCTGCGCGGATGACGGGACCCAAGGGTTTCCAACAGGTAGCTCATCGTCAGGCCCGTGTCGACGATGTCCTCGACGATCAGCACGTCGCGGCCCTGGATGTCGATGGTGATGTCGTGGGTCAGCCGCACCGCGCCGCTGCTCTCCGTCGCGCCGCCATAGGAAGCCACGCCGAGGAACACGAGGTTGATCGGCAGATTGATGTGGCGCACCAGATCGGCAAAGAAGATCACCGATCCTTTCAGGACGCAGATCACCACAATCGGTTGGGCGCTCGGACCAGCTTTGGTAATTGCAGCGCCCAGTTCGGCAACGCGCGCGGCGATGGTCTCGGCTGGCAGGTAGGAGACGACGCGATCGGCCATGGGGACTCCGCTGTGGGCGCCTTCGCGCTCAACTGAGGGCATTGTTCATGATTTCGCCCATGCCGCCGGCACCGGGCACGATGTACTGGTGGTCGGTCAGGCCGCGTTCGCGGCGCCATTGTGCGCCGGGCACGTCGGCGAGGACGTCCGCTTCTGACAACCCGCGATCCAGACGGTACGCGTACATGCTGACCTGACCGGGAAATGCGCTGGTCAGTTGGGCAATGAACTCAGGCGTGACCATGAGGTTGAGCGCAAAGATGCGGCTGGGGGGGCCGTCCAGTTCATGGAGATAGAAGCGGATCGCCTCGGTCAGCGAGCCACCGGTCGCGCCCATCGGGTCGGGGAACAAGAGAATGCGCCCCTGCACCGGCCCCGCAATCTTGCGGCCGTACATGCCCGCACCCGTGACCTGCAAAGCCTCATTCGTCACGCGATTCATGAGAATGTGGTCCTGACGCACCCGCGTCGGATCGAGGATTTCGCACAGTGCCTCAAATCAGACCATCGATGGCAGGATGCCGGCGCGCGCGATGTCGACCGTAGTCACCTCCGTCGCTGGATCGATGATCGCGCCTTCGAAGTAGCCAAGCGGCGTGTGCTCGCGCATGCGCGTTTCCGACCGCACGACGCGCTTGGGGAACTCGCGGTTGATCACCTCGCGCACGAGGCCTCGGTACAAAAGCGCAACGATTCTGTTGACTTCTGGCTGGACACACGAGGGGTGACACAGCCGCGCAAGCCAGGTCAATGCCAGCGGATCGTGGATCAGGTGCACGTGCGAGCCGTAGCGGTGCGCCAGTTCGCCGCCGTTGTCGTTGCCGGTTCCGCCCTGATTGGCCTGCAAGTAGCACGTCTCGCCCATCGAAGCCCCTGATGCGATGCAACCGCCTCGCCGTCCTGCTGTTTGGACCCTAGGCCGGCAGCGAAGGCAGCGTCAAGCGATGGGACGGGCGATGTCTGCAACAAGTTGGCGACAACCGCTGCGGCGCGCTAGTCCGGCGCGGATCTTTGGCCGAAAATTGCTGTCCCAACACGGACATGCGTGGCACCCTCGGCGATCGCTACAGCGAAGTCGCCGCTCATGCCCATCGACAAGTACCAGGGCGCCGCCTGCTGCGGCCCGCGCCGATCCGCAAGATAGCCGCGCACGTGATCGCCAAGGAGGCGCAACCTGCGAAACCACGGCCGCACCGCTTCAGGATCGTCCAGGTCTGGCGGCAGGGTCATGAGGCCACAGAGGCGCAGGCCAGGCGAGCGCAGCAGCACATCGGCAAACAGCTCGACATCGCTGTCCGTGCAGCCACGCTTTTGCTGCTCAGCCGCGAGGTTGACCTGCAACAGCACGTCCTGCGTCAGACCCTGCGCCCAAGCGTGCCGCGCCATCTCGTCGATGCCCTGCATGTCGTCGGCGGTGTGCAGCAGGTGCACTTTGCCGATGACGAGCTTGACTTTGTTGCGCTGCAGGTGACCGATGAAATGCCACCGAAGATCAGGAAGATCCGCCAACTCCTGCGCCTTGGCATGCCATTCTTGCACGTAGTTTTCGCCAAAATCGCGTTGCCCGGCAGCATACGCCGCGCGAATGGCTGGCGCAGGGTGGCCCTTGGACACCGCGACCAGCGTCACATCCACAGGCTGCCGGCCGGCGGCGAGCGCTGCCGCGGCGATCCGGCCGCCAACCAGCTGCAAGCGCTCGCCAATCGTGCCCATCACAAGCCCTCGCGGACGGTCCAGGGCAGCACATCGCGAGCGCCCATTTCTTCCATCATTTCAACCACTTGACAGAGGGGCAAGCCGACGACGTTGGTGTAGGAACCGCGCAAGTACTCGACGAGGTAGCTGCCCACGCCCTGCACTGCGTAACCGCCTGCCTTGTCCATGCTTTCCCCGACGGAAACATATTGATCGATTTCGGAACGCGTCAGTTCCTTGAACTTCACCGCCGTCGTGACCGCCTGCAGTCCCTCGCGGTTGCGCTTGAGGTCGAACAAGCAAAATCCTGTGATCACAAGATGTTCCCTGCCAGACAAGCGCACCAGCATCTCGCGCGCCTCCTGCAAATCCACGGGCTTGCTGAAGATCACATCGTCGACCACCACCACCGTGTCGGCACCGACGACCCAGCGCACGGGATCATCGGCGCGCGGCGTGCCCTGCGAGATCTGCCGGCGCGCTTCGATGTCCGTCGTGTACAGCGTGGCTTGCAGGCGCTTGACGGCGCCGAGCACCTTGGCGCGTGCGACACGCTTGGCGTAGTCCTCCGGCATCTCGCCCGGGAGTTGCGTCTCATCGGCGCCGCCCTGCACGACGCGCACGGTAAATCCCAGTTTCTCGAGTAGTTCCTTGCGTCTTGGCGAAGTCGACGCAAGCGTCAGGGGGGCAGCCATGGCAGGACTCCAAGTCGGCGGCGTCGCTCAGTGCGGCAGTGCGCTCTGTCTTTTCGTCTTGGCGGCGCGCGCCTCCGCCTTCTTGGTCTTGCGTGCCTCGCGCTTTTCGAGGAGCGCCGCCTTGGCCCTCTCGCGGCGTTCTTGCCGGGCTTGCTTCCAACGCGCAAGCAGCGGATCTTCGCCAAGAAACAGCCTTCCCAGCAGGTTGCCCGCCTTGGGCAGCAGCGAGCCGACCACGCACACCGCCGTCGCCAGCGCGACGACCGCCCATTCGATGCCTGTCATCTGGGCAATATCTTGAAACAACAAACGATCCTTATCCGAACGCCGTATCTACAGGCCCTTGACCTTGCCGCCCAGCGACTCGATGTTCTTGAGCGCGCCCTCGGCTTTCTTGACCGTGCCCTCGACACGCTTTTCCATCGCAACACCCTCGTTGTACGTGCGTTCTGGCGTGTTGACGACTTTGTTGACCTTGTTGATGGCCTGTTCCGGCTGTGCCAGCACCTGATTCTGCTTGCGGCGCGCCTTCTGCACCGCCTCGTCCGCCGTCTCGGGCCCGACGCTCTCGGCCTTGGGCTTGCCATCGACGATGACGACCTTGGAGCCCCAGCGAATGATCATGTCGTATTTCGATTCGATATCCATGGGATCGATGCGCGTGCGCGGGTGGTTCAGCAAATCCGCCAACAACGAGGTCTGCGCCTTGGCATGCGGCTTGAACAGGATCGTCGGGTTCTCCTGGCTCTTGTCCGCGCTGCCGACATCGGCCTTGGGTTGCTCCAGTTTGTCCAGCAACTTCTGGATGTTCTCCACAGCCTGTTCGCCATTCTTGCCGATCGTGTTGACGACTTGGATTCTCAAGTAGCCCGTGATGCGCTTGAAATCCGCATCTCCGCGCAACGGTGCAAAATCCTTGTCACTACGCGCCTTGATCAACCGCTCCGCCGATTGATCCGTGTCGAGGTCTGCGAGATCCTGCAGGTGTTCGAGTGCGTCCTTGTGCCGATCATCGATGTTCGCTTCGCCGCAAGCGAGGTTGTAGAGCACGAATTCGCTGCGGGGATCTTTGGCGAGGGCCTTCTCCAATTGCGCCGTGCCCGCCGGATACTTCTGCTTGGTCAGCAACTTGACGCCGGCTTTCGCCATGCCTTCCGCGGCTTTGCGATTGGCGGCGCTGGCTTCTGGCGGATCGTAGCGCTTGCGTGCCGGTGCTGCGCCATCGCCACCCCCTTGGGGCGCCGCCGACGCCGCGCGCGCTGCCACGCGAATGTCCAGTCGCACAAGGCCCTCGCGTGCCAGCGCCGCAGCAGCATCACTGCCCTTGTCGTACAGGAAGCGCAGGCCTTTCTCGATGGCAGACTTGTCTCCGGAGCTGATCGCGAACATGCGCGCGTCCGAGCAGAACGCGTCGGCGCAGGTCATCAGCGTCTTTTCGTCGGACTTCTCGGGCGTGCCGAACGCCTTGACGCAACTGCTCGAACGCTCGGACCACGCGTCAGCCCGGGCGACCGCCGGCGGCAGGAGCCCCACAAGACCACCCAGGACGGTGCACAGGCACAGACAGCGTGTGGGTCGGATTCTGCAGTGCACGGTGCGGCGATTGGCCATGAAAAGGATCCTCGTGTTGCGGCGCCGCCGAAGGCTGGAACATACTACCCGTGCCGCAACCTGAGGGTCAATCGCCGTTCCCGGCGATGCGGGCAGGAGGGCATGGGCATTTCGAGGTGGGTTCAAGGCTTGCTCGCCGCCGCGCTGGGCGCCGCGCTCGCGCTGGCCGTGTCGGCGTGGCAGCGACCGCTAGCGCCCAGCCCGATGCCCAAGCCCACTCCCGACAACCGACCCGATGCGCGTGCGACAGGCGGGGATGCGCCCGCGCCAACCGATGTCGTCGACCCGATGGCGGATGCCGTCGAACCGGATGCGCGTCAGCCCGACACGACAGCGCCAATACCCGTGGCGCTGGCGGCGGCTGCGCAGGAACTGCGCATCGAGGCCCACCCGGACACGCTGCGAGTCTGGGCCAACACCACGGTTCGTCTGCGCGCCGTGGCACTGGAGGGTCAGCAGTGGGACCGGCTGACCTGGCATTTCGAGGACGGCAGCAACCCTGCGAATGGCCAAGAGATCGACCACACGTTTGCCGAAAGCGTGCAGGATCGCCATGTCACGTTGGAGGCGCGCGCCGCCGATGGCCACGCGGTCGTCGTGTCGCGTCGCCTGCCCGTCGAACGGCTGGAGGTCATTCCCTTGGACGGCAGCATGCCGGAGACCCAAGAGCCCTTGCGCCCACCAGAAGGGCCGCGGTTGCTCGCTGCGGGCGGGACATTGGATGCGGCGGCGGCGCGGGATGTCGCGCTGGCAGCGGCGCGCCTTGGTGCGGAAGTTGTGATTGCAACAGGCGATACCGCGGGTACGCAGGCGCTGGCGCAAGCGCTCGCGCGCGAGGCGCCGGCCACTTCGCTGCTGCATTGGCCTGCGCACAGCCCGCCTGTGGACGATCCGGCCGAGCCGGCACTGCGCGTCGTGCGCAATCCCAACGAGACGATCGCTGCCGTGCTGCGAGGCGAACGTGACACCGGCGTACTCGCCTTGGGCAATGTCGCGCTGTTGGCCGTCGATACGCGCGCAGATACGGTGGCGGAGCCGGAATTGCGCAGGCTGCGCGACGCGTTGCAGGTGGCCGCGGCCTACGGCACGGTCCTCGTGTTCTCAGCCCGGCCGTTGACCGCGGTGCGCGACGGTGAGGTGATCGCCGATCGCGCTTACCGCATCTACGAGCATGCGCTGCGTCATCAGGTTCGAGCCGTGATCTCGGCTACTTCTGGCGTCTTCTACGACGGGCGATTTGGCGGGCTCGGTGTCATCACTGTCGGTGCGGTCAGGCCGGCCGGCTGCGCGCACCTGGCGGGCAACGACGGTTGTCAGCCGGCATCCCTGACGTTGCTCGACATCGGGCCGCGTGGCCGCGTCTCGCCGCGCGTCGCGCTGGGGCCCGACTTCCGCCGCGCCGTGCCGCGCGACATGCTGCCGGGGGAAGTGGGCAAGGTGCGCCGGTGACCCCACCCACCGCCTGGTCGGTCTACATCCATTTCCCTTATTGTCTGCGACGTTGCGCCTACTGTGATTTTGCCACAACGGTCGTGCGCGACATTCCGCGCGAGGCATACCTGGCCGCTGTTCTCGCCGAACTGCGACTGAGAACCCGCGACTTGCCGCCGATGCCCGTCCAGACAGTCTTTTTCGGTGGCGGAACACCATCCCTATGGGGTGAACGACCGGTGGCTGCCGTGTTGGCCTGGCTCGACGCCTGGGGTGGCCTGTGCGCCGATGCCGAGGTTTCTCTTGAGGCCAACCCTGGTGCGTCACAAGCCGGCGCACTTGGTGCCTTTGCCGCCGCCGGGGTAAACCGCATCTCGATTGGGGTCCAAGCACTGGATGATCTGCGCCTGTTGGCGCTTGACCGGCTGCACGATGCCGCAACGGCTCTGGCCACCTTGGCCGAGCTGCGCGCCCTGCTCGCGAGCGGCCGGCTGCGCAGTGCGAGTGCGGATCTGATCTTCGGTGCGCCCGGCCAGACACGGGCCGACCTCGACAGCGACGTGCAGCGGGTGCTCGACCATGGACTGCCGCACCTGTCGGTCTACGGCCTGACCGTTGAACCCGGAACGCCATTGCACCGGCGCGTCGCGGCGGGCTTGCAGCCGCCACCAGATGAGGATACCCAGGCCGACATGCTGGCGGCGCTGCCGGAACGCTGCGCTTCGTATCAGCTTTATCGCTACGAGGTCTCCAATTACGCCCAGACGGACCACCGCTGCCGCCACAATCTGGCGTATTGGAGCGGGCGCTACTACCTGGCTGTCGGCGTCGGTGCCCACGGTTTCTTGCCGGCGCCCGACCGGCCGTTGGTGGGTCGGCGCTACGGCAATTCACGCAATCACCAGAAGTGGATGGCGGCCTTGGCCCGCGGCGGGCGCGCAGAGGAGCTGACCGAGGACATCGACGCAGCGACCCACCTGACCGAGCGCGTGCTGACCGGCCTGCGATTGACAGAAGGTCTGGATCTCGACGCCTTGCGCCGCGACGTGGGACACGGGCTGGTCGATGGTCTGCAAGAGCGTGCCGCGCGCGCCATCCGCCGCGGCAGACCACTGCGCATGGCAGGGTCTCGGCTCGTGATCCCGCAAACGGCGCTGCATCTGATGGATACGCTGGTGCTTGACCTCGTCTGATCCCCGGGATGCGGCAGTTTGACTTGCCTTGGGCGCGGCGCAATGCTGGCGGGATGCACGTCACGCGCCTGTGCCTGCCCGCCGTATCCACCACTGCGAGCCATTGGCTGGTGTGGACACTGGTGACCCTCCTGGCCCTGGCCACGGTGCAACCCGCCGCGGCGGCGCCAACGGCGACAGCAGAGCAGGAAAAGCAAGCGTTGGCATTGGCGACCCAAGCGCGCAGCCACTACCGAGACAAGGACTTTGCTGGGGCGGCGGACCTGTTCATGAAGGCGTACGCGCAGATCCCGGAACCGACGCTGCTGTTCAATGCCGCGCGGGCCTACGAGAACGCCGGCAAGCTGCGCGAGGCCGTGCCGCTGTTTCGCTTGTACTTGTCGGTCAATCGCCAAGACGACGACGAGAGCCGCGCAGGGCGCAAGGACGCAGAAACGCACCTGGCCGACATCGAACGACTCCTGAGGGCCGAAGAAACGCTGCCCGCACCTGGTTCGCTCAGGCCCGTGGACGCGCCAGCGGAACCGCCGCCGGAGCCACAGCCGTCCCGGTCACAGCCGGCCGTCGCGCAACCGCCCGAGGCTGGGCCGCCGGCAGGCGCCGCGGTCTACCGGCCCGGTCTGTTCGAGCGCGTCCAACCGCGACAAGCGGGCTGGAGCGCGCAGCGCAAGACAGCGGTGGCTGCAGGCGCGCTGGGCGCAGCACTCCTGATCGCGGGCAGCGTCGTCGGCATCGCGGCCGCAAGCGACTTGGATTTCGTCGACGAGAACAGGCTGGTCGGTAACGGCTTGACGCTGCACCCGACGGTGACGCAGCGCGAGGCCGATGCGGCGTTTGCCGCGCATGCGTCGCGCAAGGCGTGGTCCGGCGGCCTCATCGGCTTGGGCGCCGCCGCAGTCGGCGCGGGCGTCGTCCTGTGGCTGAGCGAACCTGCGCGCGCTGCCCATGTGACGACGCGCCTCTGGCCGTCCATAGAAATTGGAAGCGGAATGGCTGCTTGCGCGCTCGCAGGGCGCTTCTGACCGAGGGGAGAGCCGTGAATACGCCTTGGTTCTCCAGACTTGCGATGACCGCCCTGATCGTCGTGTCGCCGGTGGTCCTGGATGCGTGCGGATCGGAGCGTTCCGCAAATACTTCAAACGACTTATACGCGTGCAGCAGCGCCGCGGATTGTCTGGTCGGTCGCGCGTGCATCTGCCGCTACTGCCAGGACCCGGCGGCGCCGCGCTTGACCTGCGAGGCAGGGGATGCGCCAGACGCGGTGGCGTCGCCCGACACCGCGGCGCCGGACGCGCCGGCATCGGACATCCAGGCGTCCGACACCGGTTCTGGGCCATGCAACCTCTCGACCTGGCAGCCGTGCGAGCCCGGTCAGGGCTGCTACTACGCGCCCGCCACGCAAGCCAAGAGCTGTCAAATACACGGCAATCTAGGGGAAGGGTCCACGTGCGACCCGGCGCTGCCTCAGGCGTGCGGTACGAGCGCGGCCGACGGCCGACCGCTGATCTGCGACGCCATCGACAAGAAGTGCTACCGGACGTGCGTGTGCGACAAGCCAGGCGACCTGGCCTGTCCGGGCGCGATGGTGTGCTACTGCCTCAAGGACGGCACGAAGCCTTGGCCAGACGGCGCCGGAATCTGCGCACCGTAGGCAATCGCGCCAGACGTCTCACAAAACCGAGAATCACGGGCGCCCGGAATCGGTGCGCTATTTCAGCACCTGGCTGAGCACGATCGCCACTGCCACGACGAATACGATGACCGCGAGCGCGATGCGCGTCGGCGTCAACGCTGGCGCCGGTGGCGTCGACGTCACGGGCGTGGCAGTCAGCCGACGCGACGAACCCGTCGTCGATTTCGGCATCGTTCCGGTCGCTGCGGCCATGCGGGCCGACGGTTTGCGCGCCGGCCCCAGATCGGAGGTCGCAACCGGCGCAGGCGCAGGCTCGGTCGCGGGCGGACGGTTCACTTGCAGATCCGGCGCGTGCACGCCTTTGACGCCCGACGAGGACCGCGCCATACGCGACGCGACGTCCATCTTTGGCGTCGCCCCGGGCTCGCAGGCCTGTTCAAACGCGCGGTTCACAGGGGCGCCGGCCTTGACAGCGTCAAAGAAATCGCTGAAGTCCCTCCACGTGACTCCATCAACAGATACGGACATCGCTTGTCCGGCCTTGTTGCTGGCCCAGCCCAGCAGCGCATCGAGTCCATGGAAGTTGTAGGTCAGCCCCATCGCCTTGAGCTTCCAGTCGCCCAGGGCCATCGCTTCTGCCTCGCTGTGCGAGCTAGCATCCTCTGGCGGCAGATCGGGCGACAGTGCCGCGGCATCCTCGCCGGAACCTGCCAGCATTTCCGCAACGCGTTCAACGATGTCGAGAGGGGTACGCTCATCGATATCGGCAGGGAGTTCGTCGCCTGCGACAAAGCCGGGCGCGGATGGTCCGGCCGCCCAGGCATCGGAAGATCCGTCCAAGTGCGGCGGCGCGTCGCGCACGAGTTGCATCAGACGTTCATGGGAATCGTCCGGACGCAACGTGGCACCGCCGAGGTCGTCGCCGAACGCCGCGGAATCACCGGCAACGAAGGCTGGCCTGGCAGCGACTTGCGGTGCAGTGTCTGGAGGCAGCCAGCCGTAGGCCGGCTCGTCGAGCCGCGGAAATCCCGGCGCAGCCTCAATCGCCGAGACAGGAATCGCGGGATAACTGTCTGAATCGTGCAAGATCGACTGGGGTGCTGCGCGCACGGCTGCCTGAACGTCCTCGCCCTCTTGCACGTCGCCCGGCAGTTCGTGGCCGCAATAGGGGCAGATGACGCGGTTGCCCCGCATCACGCCCGGATCGTCTTTGCTAAATGAATTCCAACAACTACCACAAACGAAGCCGGTGATGTTGGTGATGGGACGTGCGTCGGACACTGAGCAGCACTCCTTGATCCTGCGGGTCCGGGCGAGGCCGACACAGCGCGGCGGCGTCCTGTCGTTTGGCATCCAGCGCAGACCTGCGGGCAGGTCCAATCGGGTGAGGATACCAGCGCGCGCAAGGGACGGTCAACGTGCGGCCGGGCCCACGGATCGCCACACGGCGTCGTGCAGGGACGGACGCAACGCCCGGATGCGGGCCGTGTCATCGTGGGTCGGATGCACGCGGTTGGTCAACAAAACCACGGCCGTACCCAAGGACGGCGCAAGCCACACGCTGGTGCCGGCATACCCGAGGTGACCGAACGCATCGGCCGGCGCCAGGCTGCCAGCGCTCGAACCTGGCTGTGAAGGTGTGTCCCATCCGTGTCGCCAGGATGTGCCGGGCGCTCCGGCCGTCGTCACGAGACGGCGCGCAAGGTCCGGCGCCAGCGCCAAGGGTCCCTGGACCTGGCTGCCTTGCGCCGTCACCGCACCGAGCCACGCCACAGCCCAGGACAGCACCGCCGCGCTTGTTGCGAATAGGCCCGCGTGCCCCGCAACACCGCCCAGCGCTGCACAATTGTCATCGTGCACGGCGCCATGGATGGGCGCACCGTCCGGGCAGCGCCGCGGCCAGATTTCGGTGGCCGCGATGTCATCCGTCGCGCCGAGCGGCGCCGGCAGCCGACGATACGACGCATGAATGCCACCCAAGGGCGCTGCGATGTGCTCGACAAAGAGTTGGTCGAGCGGAAGCTGAAACACCGCTTCGAGCATCCAGCCCAGCGCCATATAGCCTAGATCACTGTAGATAGCCGCGCTTCCCGGCTCGTGCATGACAGGTGCCTGCAGCACTTCCTGCACGATGGCGCCGCAACGCTCGCGTCGACCGGCCAGTCTTGCGGTCTGGCTGTCCAGATCCAGCCATGCCGGCGCGCCCGAAGCATGGCTGACCAACTGCGCGACCGTCGCCGCGCCGCGCACCGTGCCGCGCGCTTCCGGCAGCAATTCGGCCAGGGCCTGATCCAGGCGGATGCGCGGCGCCGGCCGGCTCAACTCTTGCGCGAGCAACGTGAGCGTTGCCATCGGTTTGGACACCGAGGCCAGGTCAAATCGGGTTCGCGGGCCCACTGGCGTTCCGGGCCGCGGGTGCTCACGCGCCGACGCCCCGACGTGCCGCGTGCGCGATGTGCGCCCCGCGTTGACGAAGAGCTGACGCCCGTCGGGACCCGCCACGGCCACCGCTGCCGCAGACCCGAGGCCGTGCGCCAGGGCTGCGTGGAGCAGCGCGGCTGCCTCGGGCGCAAGGGTATCGAGCCAATCGTGCATGTCAGCTCGCCGCACCGCGCAGCTTCTCGCCCTTCTCCACGCGATCAAGGAGCTCGCGCTGCTGATTGCGCAACGCTTCGAGATCCGAACGCAAACCTTCGACTTGCTTGCCCGCTGCCAGACCTGCGCGGATCTGGGCGATCGACTCGTCAGCACGCCGACGCACGCGACCGTCGCTGGCGTGATCCGCGACGGTCTGCAGCAGGCCCACTGCGCGCGCATCGCCCAGGCCGCCCAGGGCACTGGCCAAGGTCAGCGCAACGCGAAAACTCGAATCCGCAGCGTAGGGTCCAAGCACGTCGAGCACGCGCGCCGGTTCGGTCACGAGCGCCGCAAGGCAGCGCACGGCGGCACAGCGCAACACGGTCGGCCGATCCGGCGTCAGCAGCGGCGCGGCCAGCGCGATCGCGGCGGGATCCTGCAGCGCCGCCAGGCCATCGAGGGCGCCGGCAGCAATCGTCTCGTTCCAACTCGGCCGGAGCAGGGCTTGTTCGAGGGCTGGCAAAGCAGCCTTTTGCCGCGTCGCCCCAAGTGCATGAGCGCATTCTGCCTCGACAAAATACGACGCATCGCCCGCAAGCAGTTTGCGCGCCAGGACGGCCGCCGCCGCCGCCGTCTGGAAACGACCCAGTGCCGACGCGACAGCCCGCCGCGCCTTGGGATGCGCCACCTCGATGGCGTCGCTCAGCGCCTGAAACGCCTGCGTTGTACCGATCTTGCCCAAGACGCGCGCCACCTCGGCCTGCACCATCCAAGCCGCGTCCGACAGCAACGCGGTGCGCAAGGCCTCGGTATTCTGCGTGTTCGCGTGCTTGCCCAGTGCGATCGCGGCCTGGATGCGCGCCACCGCCTGGTGCGCCTGCCGCAGCACGACGCGGTGCATGGCATCACCGAAGTTCCACTCGACCGCCGCCAGCAGATCGCCGCGAGGATCACAAAGGATCATGGTTGGTTGCGCTGCAAGATCGAGGTAAAAACCCTGCTCCTTGCGCTCAACCTTCAGCGCGCGCGTCTGGGGCGCCTGGCCATCGACATGTGCCTCGACGACCATCTCGAACGCGAACAGCGGCGCATTCGCGGTGTCTTGTTGCTGTTCGACCGTGATCCGGTACTGATGCGTCTCCCCATCCCAACTGCCACTCAGCTTCAACTCTGGATGTCCCTTGCCATTTTCCACCCACTGTGAGAAGAAGAGGCCGAGATCCATGCCGCTGTACTTCTCCAGTGCGCGCCGCAGATCCGGCGTTTCGACGTTGCCGTCCGCGTGGGCCTGCAAGTAGCTGCCCAGCCCGGCAAAGAAGGTCGCGTCACCCAGCACGCACCGCAACATGTGCAGCACCGAACCGCCCTTTTCGTACAGGTGCGAGTCGAACACGTCGATGGGCTCGCGGTAGCGGTTGGTCACGATGGTGCGGCGGTAGCGGCTGGCGTCCTCGAGCTGGTAGCTGCGTTGGTACAACTGGCGGGCGTAGTCGAACTCGTCAGCGCCGTCGGAGTGCTCGCGCCATAACAGCTCGAAATACGTGGCAAATCCCTCGTTCAACCAGCCATGCGACCAACTGCGGCAGGTGACCAGATCGCCGAACCACTGGTGCGCCAACTCGTGACTCACCAGCGGCTCCGACGAGAAGTCGAGATGGGCGCGAGCGTCGTGCAGCGTCAGATCGGTTTGCGTCGTCATCGACGCGTTCTCCATGCCGCCAAAGACGAATTCCTCCACTGCGACCTGAGCGTACTTCTCGAAGGGATAGCGTACGCCCAGCAGGGACTCGAAATGCTTGATCATCTCGTGGGTGCGGCCAAACGAGCGCTGGCCATCTGCCTCGCGCCCCGGAAGGACAAAATAACTAACGGGAATCGGGTCTTCCTCTTGACGCACCTCGACGAACGGCCCGATGGCCAGCGTCAACAGGTAGGTCGGAATCGGCCGCGCCATCTGCCAATCGAAGATGCGCCAACCCGGCGTAGCCGCTTTGTAAATGTCGCGCAGCACGCCGTTGGACAGCGCGGTCATCGCCTCCGGCACGGTCGCCAGCACATGTACACGCAGCTTGTGGTTCGGGCTGTCGTGGCACGGAAACCAATAACGCGAGTCCTCGTCCTGACCTTGGGTCCAGGCGTGGGCGACGCGGTGCGGATGATGCTCGTCGGGCAGAATGAAGTAGAAACCGGCGCGCGGCTCTCGCGAGTCGAAGTCGATGGCAACGCGCACGTTATCGCCGCGCAGCAGCGTGCGACCCGGGTCAATCCAGAGCGTGCGGCCGTCATGTTCGCAGCCGAGGCGCTCGCCGGCGCCATCAAAAGCGCGAATAATTTCGGAACCATCTGCGTCAAAGCGCAGGCGCTTGACTTCGGCGCGGTGCACCGTGCCCTCGTACGTTGCGGTGCCGGTGATGCGCCGCGCGAGCACGTCGACCTCCACCACCAGCGTCAATTCCTGCCAGTCGACGGGGACGTCGGGCGGGTACTGCTCAGGCGTGCCGGGCGCCGTGAAATCCTTGGGCGCGGCAAGGGCGCGCAGCGTCGCGGCTTCGATGACGCTGACACCGTGAAATCCGTGTTCCTGACAGGGCATCGGGGGCCTCCGCGGGCGTGGGTGCGGGGCAAGGTAGGGCAGGCCGCGGCAAGTGGCAAGCGCTACGCGAGTCCCCAGCGCCGCCGGAGCGTCCATTCCAGCCCCAGCAGCATGACGAGCCAGATCAGGACCTGCGGCCGTGCCCACAAGTCCGTGTGCAGCTGGTCCGCCAGGTCCACCGTGTCGGGGTGTGCCAGCGGTATCGCGGCGCGCCTGGGCAGAGAGCGCCAGACGCGCCCACCGCTGGCAGTGGCAAGCTTTTGCAGCAGATCATCGCTGGGTTGCAGTTGCGAAGCCTCGCGATCTGCCGCGCGCACGACCAGAGGCACGGTCGCGCGCTGCGGCCGGCCACCGATCGGCGCTTCAACCGTCACGAGGTGCGCGCCGGGCGCCAGGTCCGCAAGAATGACCAGCACTTGTCCTTGCGCGTCGGTAGGTTCTGCGTAGGCCTGCAGGGTGGGCACGCCTGGCATCTGCGTCAACGGTGCCACGCCAACGTGCAGCACCACACCAGCCACCGGTTGACCCGAGGCAGCCCGGGCACTGACGCGAACCTGCGCAGGTCGCGATGGCCCCGCCTCGCCCACGACTTCCAGGCGCAGCGCATCCAGGTCCGGATCGCGCAGCAGCCACGCGAATAGCTGGTCGAGAAACTGATTGTAGTCTGAACGGTTGCGATCGCGCACAGGGTCGAGTGCCGTCGGCGGAAAGGCCCAGGTCCACAGCGAGTCGGTCGCCAGCACGGCGCTGCGGCCCTGATCGACTTCACCCACGGCCAGAAGTGGATGGCCGGTGGTGTCGGTGACCAGCACATTGCCCGACTCGCCCGCCTGAAGCGCCGTGTTGCGCCCATTCCAACCCAGGCGCGCCCATGTGGCCCTATTCGCTTCGGGATCCTTGGCCAACTGCGTCACGGGGTGCACCTCTCCGGCGGGTGTCAGCTTCAAGTTCAGCGTCGCCTCCGAGAAACCGACGTCATCGCCGGTCAGCGCCTGCAAGCGCACGGGCAACCATTCCGCCAGCCCGGTGCCGTAGTAGCCGCCTGCCGACAGCGCCTGTTTGCCGCCGATGACCAGGAAGGCCCCGCCGCCGTGAACATAACTGCGCAGTTGAGGCAAGTATTGCTCGACCTGGAAGGGACCGAATTGAAAGTCCTGGAAGATGACGAGATCGAAACTCGTGAGCGATTCCTCAAGAATTTCGCGCGTTGGAAAGGGAATCAGCGTCGTGTCTTCCGCCGACACGAATGCCGCCGATCCTTGGCCCACCATGATGTAGAAGGAGACGAGATCCACCGACGGATCGCCGCGCAAGTGGCTGCGCAGGAAGCGCGTGTCCCACGACGGATGCCCTGCGAGGTGCAAGACGCGGGTGCGATCACGCACGACGCGCAGGCTTGCGTATCCATGGTTGTTCGCTTCCGTCGCCTCGCCCGGCAGCGGCACGACTGCGGCCTCGATGAGGTGGGCGCCGACATGCAGCGGCTGAAAATCAAATTCGATTGCTCGGCGCGACGGACCCGCCAGCGGCACCTGCCGCGTCGCGACCGGACGTCCGTTGTCGGACAGCGCCACGGCAAGATTCCCCTGTTGCTTGTCGTAGCCGCTGATCTCGATCTCGACAGAAACGGGCATGAACGTGCGCGTGAAGCCAAAGGCGGCGCTGCGGATGCCGGTCACGGCGATGTCGCGCACGGGCGCCTTGTCGCCGATGAGCAGGCTGTGCACCGGCACGCGCAAACGCGCGACAACTTCGGCCGAGTCTGGGTCCAGTGCCTTGCCTGCGGGTTGGTTTCGCGCCCGCAGCTCGGCGTTGTCCAGGCCGTCCGTCAGCAGCACCACGGCGGACAGCCCAGCCACCCGATGGCTGTCACCGAGGGCTCCCAAGGCTCCCAGCAGGTCCGTGCCGACGCCGGTCGGCGCATGTTCCTTCAACCGCTTGATGTCCACAGCCTTTTCCACGTGGTCCGCCACCACCAGGACCTCGACCGGCAGTTCCCCCGACAGTTGCGTCGCGGCGGTGATCGCCGCGTCCCAGCGGCGCCGGCCGCCCGGCGCCTGGTCCATCGACTGCGAACTGTCGACCAGCACGGCGACACGGCGGCTGCCCGGACGCTGACCTAGGCTGACCCAGGTGGGCTGCAGCAAGACGGCCAGCAAGCTCGCAACCAACAACGTGCGAATGCCGAACAGTGTGCCGCGCCTGCGCCGCGACGACAGGGCACGCAGGTTGAGCGCGGAAAGCCACAGCACACAAAGACCAAGCAACATCGCAAGGATGCGGGCTCCCCACGTCCAACTGAGCGCCCACTCGAGGTGGTCACCGATGAAGTGACTAGGGTTCATCGGCACCCTGAGTCGCAGCCGGCTCGGGCACGCGGCTGCCGCGGCGGTAGCGCAGGAGGTGCATCACGTGCGTGTGGTCGTCCTTGTAGTCCAGGCAGAGCACGTACATGACAAGGTTGACCGCAAGGCGGAAGGCCTGCTCGCGCTGGGTCTCACCACCAGGCACCACCGCCAATGCATATCCACCCATCGGCGAGCGGGCAAGCGCACCCGCAAGATCGTTGCGCGTATAGATCACCGCCAAGTGCGATCCAACGCGAACACCTTCAAGATCGTGGGCATCTGCACGCCGGCCCATGGGTCGCTCCAGCCGGTAGAAGCTGCGCAGCACGACGTGCGAAGATGCAATTCGCTGCAAAGACTGGGGAAAGACGCGCGCCAATTCGCGGCGCATGCTCTGATCGAAGGCGTGCGAAGGCTCGGTGCGCCCGGTGTTGTCGACGAGGAGCGTGCCACCGGTCGACAAGTGCTGACGCAGGTGAAGGATCGCCTGATCGCTCAGACGCGGCACGGCGCGATCGCCCCCCCAGTACAAGAGGGGAAAATGGAAGATGGCCGGATCCTCCGGCCGCAGCCCGATCGCGGACGGCAGCATGTCGATGCTGGTGCGGATGCGAATTTCCTGTGCCCAGGAGGCAAGTTCCGAACCGCTTTCGGCGCCTCCCGGCATGCGCAGCCACGCCATGCGCAGCGCCGACGATGGCGGCTCGGCCGCTGCCGCCGTGCCAAAAAGCTGCGAGGCGGCCACCACGACGGTGAGACACATCCAGGCAATGCAGTTCGATCGGCTCATCGGCGGTGCGCGGCTCGGCCAGGGGCTGCGGGCCAGGCGCGCCGTATAGCACAGTGCGCACGATCCCGCCCGAAAGGTGCCGCTACGGCGATGGCGTGGGCACAACGACGAGTTCCCCCGCGGCCGTCGCCATCTCGCCGGTCGCGTCGGTCAAGGTGACGGTCACGGCCAGCGGCGCTCCGGCCTTGCGCGGCTGTCCGGGTGGTCGAAATCCCAGTCGCAGCACATCGGGCAACCAGTACAGGCGGGGACCGCTGGCATCCACGATCACCAGCGCGCCGGCCGGCCCCTGGTCCAGCTGCCAGCGCAATGGCGCCCGCGCCGAACCGATGACCACCAACGAATGCGTCCACGGCTCGCCGACATGCACCTCGTGGTGGCCAATCGGCGCCAGCCAGAACGCGGGTTCCTGCGCGCTGCACGCCGCCAACGACGAACCGACGCACAGCAAGATCCATGCGATCCTGGCTGTTGGGGCCCCTGTGGAGAAATGACCGAGCCCGTGGCAGACTTGAACCTTGCGCCGCAGGCGTCTTTGCCGCGCGAGCCAAAGCCATAGCAGCCGCACCCTACCCGTCGCCCGTCCGAGGAACCCCATGTTTTCCTTGACCCAGCCCGCGGCGCACCGCGCCATCGCCATCTGCATCGTGGTCGCCGTTGGCGCCTGCGGCAAGAAGGAAGCGCCAAAGAATGCACCGCAAGCCGCGGCGACGGCGCCTGCCGCCAAGCCGGAGCTGCCGCCGGATCTGGGCATGCCGATGGATACCTTCGTCGCTGCGCGCGTGATGGATCTGTGTGCGCGCAAAGGCGGCGAAAGCGACGAGAAAGCTGAGATGTTGGCCGCAGATGTGGTGCAGGGCAAGAAGTTCACGATGCGATTGCAGGACGTCATCGCGATGCCCGCGCCACCCGCGCCCAACGCCAGGCACGCGGCAAAGGGCGCGGCGAGTCAAGCGCAAGCACCTGCCGAACCGCTTCCTGCCGCCGCCACGCCGGGCGATGCGGCCACCGCGGAATCGCCGGCGACCATCAAAGCACTGGAGATCTATCGCAAAGCGATTCCCCTTGCCGCTGCCCACACCGCGACGATCCAGCGCATCGAGACAGAGACGAAAGACTGTGCCTACGCCCCGGAAGTCGGTCTGATCGACAAGGCATTCGTCGATCGGTATGCCAAGGCGTTTGTCGAGATCGCCTGCCTGCAGCGCACGATGGTCGACAAGGAAGGTCAGCCCGATGTCCTAGGCCACGCGCAGGCGGCATCGAGGATTTTCGCGGAAGGTGGCTTTTCTGCAGGAGATTTCTCGCGAATCGGCATCGTGTTGGCGCGTTTTCCTCTCATCCAAGGCCAGATCCACACCAAGAAAGCTGCGCAGTGTCCCGATCCTCGCGCGGCAGAAGTTCAGTCGGCACCAGCGGTTTCCTACAACGGCACGGCGACCGGCGCGCGCAACGGCTCGCTCCAGTTCGTGGCGCAGCCCTCGGGCGCGGCCAAGGTGGGCGTCCACGGCGCGCTGGTTTGGGCCGGTCTGCCACCCAAACCCGGTCAAGACAACGAAAACGCTCTGGCGCTGCAGGGCACGATCGGCGGCGCGACGCTCAAGCTTGCCGGCGATCGCGGCGAGGATTGGGTGCGCCTCGAAGGCAAGGCGACCGCGCAAGGCTTTGCCGGCACGTGGACGGCGCAGCACAAGACCGACAAGCTCAAGGGCAAGTGGCAGGTGAACCGCACCAACGCCGCCCCCGCCAAATAGGCAGAATCAAAAGGAATTGCTATGTCCCAGCCCATCCGCACGCCTACTCCGCTCGTCGCGCGCGACGGCCTGCAACTCCACAGCGAGACCTTCGCCGTCGCAAACGCACGAGCCAGCGTCGTCGTGGTTCACGGCTTCGCCGAGCACAGCGGGCGCTATGGTGGCATCATCGAAGCTCTCAACAATGCAGGCTTTTCTGTAGTGGCCTATGACGCGCGCGGCCACGGCAAGAGCGGCGGCACGCGCGCCTTTGTCAGCAGCTACAACGAGTATGTCGATGATCTGCAAGACATCGTCGCCGCCGCCACGGAGCGTCTCGGGGCGCCACCTTTCGTCTTCGGGCACTCGCAGGGGGGGCTCGTGACGCTGCGGTTTCTGGACCGGGCGGCGAACAGCGTGCGTGGCGCGATCCTCTCGAACCCGGCGTTGACCAACAAGCTTGAGGTTCCGCTGTGGAAGATTGCCCTGGCACGCGCCGCATCGAAGCTGCAACCGAAACTGGCGGTCCCGACCGGGCTTTCGGGCAAAGACGTCAGCCGCGACCCACAAGTTCAGCGCGATTACGATGAAGATCCGCTTAATTGCAAGGCGGCGACGGCGCGCTGGTACACCGAGTTCCTCGGCGCGCAGCAAGAGGCCTTGGCGCGCCCAGGCGTGTTGCGGTCGGTGCCGACGCTCGCGCTCTTGGGCGACGGCGATCGCGTCATCGATTGCGCGGTCTCGACGAAATTTTTCGCGCAGGCCGCGGGCGGCGACCTGACCGTCCAGACCTACCCTGGCTTCTTCCACGAGTTGCTCAACGAGCCCGGTGCCGATCGCGAGCAAGTCGCTGCGGACATCCTGGGCTGGCTGCAAGCGCACATCGGCTGATCGCGTGCAAAAGGAATTCGGCCGCTACCGCATCCTCCGCCACCTCGCGACAGGCGGCATGGGCGAAGTGTATCTGGCCGAAGCCATGGGCGCCGCCGGATTTGCCAAGCGCATCGTGATCAAGACGCTGCGGGCCGACCTGGCGGCAGACGCCGATCTCGTGCGCCAGTTCGTCGCCGAGGGCCAGGTGCTGGAGGCGCTGGACCATCCGAACATCGCGCAGATCCTCGATCTCGGTCTGTTCGACGACACGTATTTCCTGGCCATGGAAATGGTCGAGGGGTTTGATCTCCGCGCGCTGCGGCGCGCGATGGCTGCGGGACAAGAGAAACCCTGGTTGCGGGAAGCTTCCGTCCTCTACATCGCCAGTTGCGTGGCGCGCGCACTCGATCACGCCCAGACGCGGCGCGGTCCCGACGGCAAGCCGCTGGCGATCGTGCACCACGACGTGACGCCGTCGAACATCATGGTGCGCGGTGATGGCCATGTAAAGCTTGTCGATTTTGGGGTGGCGCGCTCGGCCCTCATGAGCCGGCTGACCCCGGGTGCCCTGCGCGGCAAGTTGCCCTACTTGAGCCCCGAGCATGCCCACCACGACACGGTCGATGGTCGCGCCGACCTGTTTTCCTTGGGTCTTTGCCTCTATGAGTTCGCCACCGGCAAGCGCGCCTTGGAGGTTGGCGAACCAGAGTCGTTGGACGACGCCTACGCGCGTTTGCCCGCCAAGCTCGACGCGCTGACTGAGGCGGGCGCCCTGTCGGCGGATGGCATGCTCTTGCTGCGCTCGTTGCTGCACGAGGATCGCGAACGACGGCCCAAGAGCGCGGGAGAAGTCGGGGACCGCGCGGAACAATTGCTTGTAAGCCTTGGTGAACCGTCGCCAGCGCGCGTGCTGGCGAGCGAACTCGAGCCGGCGTTCGCCGTTCTCGAGGCGCAGGCGCGCAGCTTCGATCAAACCTTGGCGCAACTGATCGGTTTTGGGGAATCCCATGAACCGCAGACGTTTTCCGGAGCGACGGCCAGCCTGCCCGGCCTCGAAGCCGTGCACATCGCTGCCAGTGCGCGGCCGGCGCAAGCGCCCGGTCTGACGCTGCGGCCACCTCGGCCAAGGCGTTTGCGACATATCGCCGTTGGCCTCTTCGCGCTGCTGGCCGTGGTCCTGCTGTGGCGGCGCGCGATGCCGGGACGGGTGATCCAGCCGGAGGTGCCGCGGCGCGCACCGGCGGTCGCCGACCCACAACCCGCTGCTGCAGAGACCCTTCTTCCCACACCGGCCCCAGCAGTCGCGATCGCCGCTGCCCCGCAGCCGCAGCCAGAGCCAGCGGCCGAGCCGCAAGCACCGACGCCGAGCGAAGAACCGCAACTGCCCGCACACCCACCGTCTGGCCGTCACGCCAAAGAGAAGGCCGACAGCACAGCACTCGTGCAATTCCTTGTTCTTCCAGCCGATTGCAAAGTATGGGTCGATGGCAAGCGCAGCCGTGCACAGAAGGGAAACCGCTTCGAGATCACGGTGTCGGCGACTACGGCGCACCGCATCGAGGTAGAGGATCCCTCGAGTCACAAGCAGCGCGTCGTGGAAATCGATCGGCTCGCTCCCGGCGAAGTGCGGACGCTGCCTGGATTCTACTTCGGGGAAGACCTGCCGTAGCCGGCCGCCGGGGTATGCAATACGCGTGACCTTCGCTAAGGTGCACGCCCATGCAGCACGCCACTCGCACCCTGACTGCCGCCGCCTTTGCTGAACGCTACACACTGCCCAAGTACCGCCTGCGGGTGCTGAGCGGCCCCAACGCCGGCTTGGAGCGCGTGTTCGATCGTCGCCTCGTCTACATCGGCTCAGCGCCTGACAATGATCTCGTATTGGACGACGCATCCGTATCGCGCAACCATTTGAAAATTGATGGCGAACGCACCGGCTACCGGGTGCGCGACCTCGAGTCCAAGAACGGTACATGGTTTGCCGGCGCGCGCTTGTGTGAAGTCGTGCTGGGCGCCCATGCCGTTCTGCGTCTCGGGCAGACCGAACTGGCCTTCGATCAGTTGCCCGAACTGCACGAAGTTGCCCTGGCGCGCGAGCCGCAGTTCGGTCAGTTGTTGGGGCAATCCAGCGAAATGCGCGAAATTTTTGCACTTCTATCGCGAGCCGCACCATCGGACAGCACGATCCTGGTCGATGGAGAGTCAGGAACTGGCAAGGAACTGGTGGCCGAAGCCATCCACCAACATTCGCGCCGCGCCCAAGGACCGTTCGTCGTCTTCGATTGCTCGGCGGTGCAACATGAACTGGTCGAATCGGAGTTGTTCGGCCACATCAAGGGCTCGTTCACAGGAGCGATTGCGACGCGCAAGGGCGCGATGGCAGAGGCCCAGGGCGGCACACTGTTCTTGGACGAGATCGGCGAGCTGAATCTGGACTTGCAGCCAAAGTTGCTGAGGGCGCTAGAAAAGCGCGAGGTCAAGCCGGTCGGCTCGAACGAGCGCCAGCCGGTCGACGTGCGCATCATCGCCGCTACGAACCGCGACCTGGCGCAGATGGTGCGCGACGGCACGTTTCGCGAAGACCTCTACTACCGCCTGGCCGTCATCCGCGTGCTGCTGCCGCCACTGCGCCGGCGCCGGACGGACATTCCGTTGCTGGCCAACCACTTTCTGGCGGATGCCCAATCGCGCGCGGCGCGGGGCGGCGTGTTGTCGATTTCCTTTGACACGATGCAGCAGCTGCAGAGCTATCCCTGGCCGGGCAATGTGCGCGAATTGCGCAACCACATCGAGCGGGCGGCCGTGCTGTCGGAAGGCAAGGAATTGCAGCTGCAAATGGACAGCGGGCTCGGCACGCCGCTGCGCGAGTCGAGCAGCAACGGCGCTCTGGCGGTCGAATACGATCTGCCGTTCAAGGACGCAAAGGCGCGCCTGGTCGACACGTTCGAGCGCGCCTATTGGCAGCGGGCACTGGACGGGCACAACTGGAACATCTCGGCCGCAGCGCGATCGACGGGACTCCACCGCAAGTCGCTGGAATACCTTATCAAGAAGCTCGACCTGCACCGCCCCGCGGAGACTTGACGGCAAGCCCGACAACTTTACACTTCCACATATCTGCGGTGTCGACGGGCGGCGATAGCGCAGTGTCAACTGTGGCAGTCGTAGATCAGGCGCCGCAGTGGTTTGGACCGCGTAATCGACCGCAAACGAGGCGCACTGACACAACAAGCGTGCAGGAAAATTGCGTTTCGCACGATCACGACTACGCTGTCCCCATGGCGTCGCAGCGGCGCTCTGGAGTCCACCGTGAACAAGACCAAGACCGAGACCCGCGTTCGCACCCGCACGGAGGCCGATGTCGCCATCCGCACGGCGCGGCTGACAGACGAAGAGGACAAGGTGCTGCGGATGCGCTACGGCATACCGCTGGCCGCCGATGTCGCGTTGGAACTGCGCGGTCAGGACAACGAAGAAACGCGAACTGCGCTGGAGCGCATCGAACAGCGGGCCATCGAAGCCTCACACAAGGGTGTCGATGCTGCGCGGCGCAATGCCGTGATCGCAAGACTGCGTCGAATCTGACCGGAGAACCCGGGTGCCCAAGCTTGACGCCACGTTTGCCCTGGGGCATCCTGCCGCGCCCGTCAGCGGCTGGCTCGCAGCCATGTGCCTTGGCGACGAGCGGCCAGCGGGTCTGCAGCCCGCGATTTCTTGGAGTGCACCATGGCTTCCCCTACCCGAGTCACAGACGCCCGCCGCAAGGCAAAGAAGACTGCCTGCGGACAGACCCGCAAGCGCGACACGGCACGCGCTCAGCGCATTCAAGCCGAAAAGCAGCTCGAAGCCGCCATCGGCGAGAAGCTTGCGTTGCCGACCTTGCGCTAGCACCTGGCTTGCCGGGCTGATTGGCCTGGCAAGCATCGTCTGCACCGCCGTTGTCGCCTGCGACGGCCCTCCCGCAGGAGGAACCGGCGGCGAGTTGCCGGCTTGGCTGCGACCTGTCGCACAATCACTCGGCTTGTCGAGCGCCCCCGCCGTGCTCGGCGAGTGGGCCATCGACACTGGCCGTGTACCCGATGCACCGGGCGATCCGAAACTGACGGCCGGCCTGGGGCACATCGCCAATCCTTTCGAACAGAACGATGCGCGCAAGGCCTTCGACCTCTACCGCGGGGCGCGACTGCCAGAGGCGCGCGCCGCTGCCGAGCGGGCGTGGCAGACCCCGGCGTTGGATGGCGCCGAGCGCTCGCTTTTTGCTTTCCTGCTCGTGCAGTTGCGCAGTTCCGCCGACGACAAGGCTGGCGCGCTGCTCGCCGCCCGCACGGCCGCTACGCACCCGGTGCTAGGACCGTACGCACTGCGGTATGTGGCGTCTCGAGCAGATGATCAAGGCCTGAGCACCATCGTCATGGGACTGTTGCAGGGGCGAACCGATCCCGCATCGCGCCTGTTGCGCGCGCGGGCGCTGCGGCGCTCGGCTAGGTCGGCAGACGCGGCGGCCGAACTGGCTGAGTTGACGGCTGAGAAGGACAGCAGTCTGGGGCGCAAGATCCAGGCAGAGCGACTGCGCACGGCGCATGCGCGCGGTCAAGAGACCGAAGCCATGGCCCTGGCACGCAACCTGATGGCAGCCAAGTCGAATCAAGCAGAAGAAGTTGTGGACATGCTGATCGGAACGTCAGACGAGATTTGGCTCGATCGTCTGAAGAAGAGGCCAGAAGACGGCGCGGCCCTACTCGACGCACTGATCTACACGGCGCAGCGACGGCGATATACCCGTGCGATTCCGGCGTTGGAAGCGCTGGCGAATCAGGACGGCGTCGCACTGGCGGTTCGCTGCCACGCACGGTCATGGGCGGCCAAGGCGCTCGACCGCAAGGGCGCCTTTGACAAGTCGTTGGCTCACTACGCGGTCCTCGAAAAGAGCTGCGGCGATCCGGCTGTGCGGGCCCTGGTTGTCGATGAGGCGGCGCTCGGTCCTGGTGATGTGTCGTTCCGCATGGGTCGCGCGCAGTTGCTGATGGGCAACGGCTCGGGGGCGGCGCTGCTGAAAAGGGCGCTCGGACAAGGGCTTGCCCGGCGCGACGCGGAGGATGCGCGCACGTTGCTGCAGACCCTGGAGAAGATTCCCGAAGCGCTGGCTGTCCTCAAGCAACGCGGCGTCACAGTTGCACAAGACTATGCGGAGCGCGACCTGATCGACGTCGCTGTCTGGTACGTCGCGATGGATCGGATGGTGGCCGGCAAGTGGCGAGAAGCCTTGATGACACTAGATCGGCTCGCTGAGGTGCGCGACGGCGACACCACAGCCAAGGCGCAAGCGACCCTGAGCAGCGGCGTCGATCGCGATCTGGCGCGCTACGACGACCGGGATTGGGCCCGCGGCCGCGCAGACTACTTCGCCGGACGCGCCCTCGACGCCTTGGGCAAACATGCCGAGGCCGTCCTGCGCTGGCAGCGGGTCGTCAAACGGCACCCGCTGAGCTACTTCGCCGCCTTGTCGTTGGCGCAATTGCAGGATGGCCACGACGATCGCGACGTCGCCGCAGTCGAGCCCGACTTGCAGCCGCAGGCCAGCGAAACCTCGGGGCCGCGCATTTCGTCAGAAGTTCTTGCGGATCCGCGGGTGCAGCGCGCGCGGCTGCTGGGCGTGCTCGGCTGGGCTGACGATGCGGGCGACGAATTGGATGCGGCCGGTCTCGGACGCGACGTGAACGCGACACAACGCTGGGCCAATGGCGACCCCGGCGGCGCTTGGACGCGGGCAGCACTCGATGCCGAGGCGGGCCGTTTCATCGCCTCGCATTTGGTGGGCCGCGACCTGCTGCGCCGCTACGCGATGACCTACCCGAATGACGCCAACCGCGAAGCGTGGCAGATCGCGTATCCGCGCGCTTTTCAGCCCCTTATCGATGCCGCCGCCAAGGAATTCGGCCTGCATCCTTCGATCATCTATGCGATCTGCCGTTCGGAGAGCGGTTTCAATCCGCGCGTCGAATCCCACGCCGCGGCGATCGGCCTGCTGCAACTGATCCTGCCGACTGCCCAGGCGATGGCCAAGCCGCTGGGCTTGACCGCGGACGCGCAGACCCTGCGCCAGCCGGCCGTCAATGTGCGGCTGGGTGCGCGCTATCTGAAGTTGCTGCTCGATCGTTTTGAGCGCGAGGCGCAGATGGCGGCGGGCTACAACGCTGGCGGCGGCGCAGTCGGGCGCTGGCGCAAGCAGCGTGGCGATTGGCCGCTGGATCTCTTCGTCGAGACCATTCCGTTCCGCGAGACGCGCGACTATGCCAAGCGTGTGTTGTCAGCCATCGCCGTCTACCGCAACCTCTATGATGGCGAGCCGTTGCACGCCTTTGCCCTGACGCAGAAATCAGTGGCGCTGGTGGAAGATGCGGCGACCGAACCTGCCTCGTCGTCGCAGGCCGTCGCCATCGTGACCAAGGACAAGCTCGTGCCGGCGCCGAAGCATCTCGCGGTCAAGGCCGAGAAGCGTCGCACCACCAAGGCGCCGGCCGCTGCGCCAAAGGTCGCAAAGGCCAAGCGCGCGCGGACGGCCATGGCGCTCGCACACAAGCCGGTCGTCAAACACAAGTCCGCACGCACGCAGAAAAAGCACTGACACCTTGCGCCGGCATCCAGCCCCCTTGTCCGGTTGCGTTTGCCGGCCAATGAATCTCTCGCGCATGCTGCACGTCCCAGCATGCGGCGGCTGCGTTCATGGCGGAGCGCGGACATGCTGCGGAACAGTGCTGCGCCACGCGGTGTTGCGATCGCCCCAGGCCGCCGAGAAGGAATCTGCTTTTGCCGACTGTGCCGCCCCAGACCGCCCACGCCGCGCCACTCGCCCGCCAGCGCGTGGCGTCGGCGCGGCGGCGTCTGTGGGTGCAGCACGCGCTGCGTCGTGGCGCTGGCGTCGGGCTGCTGACAGCGGGGCTCATCGCCTTGCTGTCTATTCTCTTGAGAATGGATGTGCTTTCGAAGGCCTGGGATCGCCCTCTTGCCCTGGTCGCAGCGGCCTATGGACTTGGCGCGATCGTGTGGATCCTGATGCACCGAATCGGAGCGTTGGCGACGGCGCAGAAGTTGGATCGGCTCGGTGACTGCAACGACGGTCTGTCGACGGCGCTGTGGCTGGCCGAGCAAGGACGCGTAGATGGCTGGGCACAAGTCCAGGCTCGCACAGCAGAAACAGCTGCGGCGCGCCTCGATGTCGCCGCTCTGCTGCCTTGGCGCCTGCCAGCGAAGGCGCGCTGGTGGCCAGTGGCGGCGGCCCTGGCGCTCTTGGCCCTGTTCGCGCCGCTTGGCTGGCTGCTGCAGTGGACTGCGCCGGGCGGGCGCCGACAGCCCCTTGCCGGATTGATCGTGCCGCTGCCGCCGGGGCCGACGGGATTCCCAACTGCGGCCGCCATGCTCGGCGCCGATGCCGTCGACCTGGTGCATACGGATCTGCGCCTGCTTGGCGAGTTGGAAGCGCAGGTGCACAGGCCCGAGACGCGCCGCTGGCTGCTCGCGGTGCGCGATGTGCTGGCCAAGGTGGCGGACGGCCGCGTCGACAAGAGGCAGGCGATGGAAATGCTGGCGGATCTTGAGACGCGACGCCCCAGCGATGCCGCGGCGCCTGACGCGCCGCAGCAGCCCGGCGAGCCAGCGCGCGATCCGGCTGAGGCTGAGCAGCAGCGCGATCTGGCCGTGCGCAATGCCGTACTCGATGCCGCGCGCGCCGCGGCGGATGCGGCACCCAAGGGCGCGGAAGCGGACGCGATCAAGAAGGCCACGGACCAGAAAGACCTGGATGCGCTGGCCAGGATTGCCGAGAAGCTTGCCGAGAAAAACCTGAGCGACAAGGAACTGGACAAGTGGATCAAGGCGGTCGAGAAGTTCGCCTCGGCGCTCAAGGACCAGAAGGTTCCTGATAAATTCAAGAGTCTTGCAGAGCGCATCGCGAGGCTGCAGCAAAAGCGTTCCAACGAGGGAGGTCTGACGCAGAGCGACCAGGAACGCTTGCAGTCGGCGCGGCACGAACTGGAGCAACTGCGGCGCAGCGAAGGCGACCGCCAGGCAGCGCAGCACCAGGTCGAGCGGCTCGAACGCGGTGCGCGCGCGGCGGCCGACGAACTGCGGCGACAGCAGCAGAGCAACCGGCTTGGGTCCAAAGGCGCCCAGAACAAGGAGCAAACGGCGCAGACCCTCAAGAACCAGATGCGGGCGGCGGCAGACGAACTGCGGCGCGAACACGATTCTGAGCAGGACCGCCAGGCCGAGCGTATCGGGCAGGCGCGGATGCGCGATGTGCGCGAAGCACTGGAGAAGTCGGGCGGGCGCAATGCGGCGCGAGAGTCGTTCGAGCAGCGCGCCGCGGGTCACCAGGGGCAGAAACAATCTGGAAACGATGAGAAATCGCGCCTGGGCCCAAAGCCGCCCGCTGCCGGGGAGGCTGAGCAGGCATCTCCAAACCAGGGACGGCAGCCACAGCAGGACCAAGGCAAGGCGTTCAAGTTGGGCCAGGGCCGGCTGGGAAATCGCTCGCGGATGGAGGAGTTGCGTCGGGAAGCCGCTCAGGCCGGTCGCGGCGCAGAGACAGGCCAGCACGAACCGGGCGGCGGTCAGGGCGATGGACCTGGAGACGATGCGCACAACGCCAAAGACCAGAGACTGGCGGGCGGCAAGCGCGAGAAGCTTCAAGGCCAGGAAGGGCAAGGTCCTGACACGAAGAAGGTTTTTGTGGATGCGGCCCGCAAGGGGTTTGCGCGCCAAGGCTGGCGCCAGGTCTACGTCGACTACAGCGAGGTCGCCGAGGAGATGCTCGACAAGGAGCAACTGCCGGCGAGTCGGCGCGCCACGGTGCGGCGCTACTTCGAGCTCATCCGTCCACGATGACGGCAACGTGCGAGGCAAGTCATGACCCATATTCAGCAACACTTGACCGCAGCCGAGATCGAGCAGCGCATGGACTGGATGGCGGAGCGACTGCAAACGCTGCGAACCGAGCTGGCCAAGGTCATCGTCGGCCAAGACGACGTGATCGATGGCGTCGTGCTGGGCCTCCTCGCTGGCGGCCACGTCCTGCTCGAGGGCGTGCCGGGTCTGGGCAAGACGCTGCTGGTGCGGTCTCTGGCATCGGCGTTGCACCTGCAATTTCAACGTGTTCAGTTCACTCCGGACTTGATGCCGAGCGACATCATCGGCTCGCAGTTCGTGACTGATGACGGCCATGGCGGTCACGGCTTCGTGTTCCAGAAGGGCCCGATCTTTACCAACATCTTGCTGGCGGACGAGATCAACCGCGCGACGCCCAAGACGCAATCGGCGCTGCTCGAAGCGATGCAGGAGCGCTCCGTGACGGCGGGTCGGCAGACGCACACGCTGGCGGCGCCGTTCTTCGTGCTCGCGACGCAGAACCCATTGGAAATGGAAGGAACTTATCCGCTGCCCGAAGCGCAGCTCGATCGCTTTCTGTTCAAGCTGCACGTGCCCTTTCCCAGCCCGGCAGAACTGCATGAGATTGTCGCGCGCACGGTGCGGCCAGGCGAAGTGACGCTGACGCAAGTCCTGACGGGCGAAGACATTCTGCAGATTCGCGAGTTTGCGCTGGGTTGCCCTGTGGCACACCACGTCGCCGACTACGCTGTGCAACTCGTGTCGGGGTCTCACGGCACGCTGGCTGCGGCGCGCAAGCACGTGCGCAGCGGCGGCAGTCCGCGCGCGGTGCAAGCCTTGATCCTGGGAGCCAAACTGCGGGCGCTGTCGCAAGGAAGGGCCAACGGCGCGATCGACGACATTCGCGCATTGGCCAAGCCCGTTCTGCGCCACAGGATTCTCTTGAACTTCGACGCCGAGGCCGACGGTGTGCGCCCCGACCAGATCATCGAGCAGATGCTGGCCGAACTCGACACCAAACTCCAGAAGGCGTGAGGCCTCGATGCGGCGAGCCGAGACCGGCAGGACCATGCGCAGCGATCTGTTCGACGCCGCTTTTCTCGGCCGCGTCGAGCAACTCGCGTTGATGGCACGACGCATGGCCAGCTCCGGCCAGCGCGCTCAGCGGCGATCGCGCAAGGTCGGCAGCGGCATCGAGTTCGCTGATCACCGTGACTTTTCGCCGGGCGATGATCCGCGTTCCATCGACTGGAGCCTGTTTGCCCGCACGCGCCGGCTGCAATTGCGCCTCTACGAAGAAGAAGAGGATTTGCGCATCTATTTTCTGATCGATCGATCGCTATCCATGGCGATGGCGCCGGCCGATCAACCGACGTTGCTGGACCGCGCCCTGCAGGTGACCGCGGCGCTGTCGTATATCTCGCTGGCCAACCTCGATCGCGTCGCCGTCGTGCCCTTTGCGCAGGGCGTCGCCGCACCCATGAGCCCGCTGCGCGGACGAAATCAGTTCTTTCACATTCTTCGGATCTTATCGCAAGTCCAGGCGGCTGGGCGCACCAGCATCGAGGCCTCGCTGCGCGCCTTCGTTCGCCACCAGCCACGGCCGGGACTGTGCGTGCTGCTGAGCGATTTCTACGATCCCACAGGCCTCGGCACGGCGTTGCGCGACCTGAGCCTGCGCGGGTTTGAGCCGATGGTGCTGCATCTTTGCGATCACGCGTTGCTCGACACCTCGGTGGCCGGCGACTTTGCGCTGGTCGATTGCGAGACCGGCGAAGAACGCGAGTTGTGCCTGACCCCAGCCTTGATGGCACGGTACCGCGAGGCATTCGAGCAGTTCTCGGCCGATATCCACCGCGCTGCAAGACAGGCCGGTGCCCGCTGCCTGACGGTCGATCTCGGCCAATCCTTTGACGAAGTCGTGATGAAGGTCTTTCGCACGGGAGGATTCCTCGGGTGATGCACCTTGGCGCCGATCTGCGGACGCTGGCGTTGCTGGGTGGCAGCGTTGCGGTCGCGCTCGTGTTGCTCTACCTGCTGCGCCCGCGGCGGCGGCGCATCGAGGTGCCGTTCGGCGGCCTCTGGCAGCGCGTTCTGGCGCAGAGCGAAGCCCGCGTCTTGGGCCGGCAGTGGCGCCGCTGGCTGTCGTTGCTCCTGCTGTTGGGGGTCGCGCTGCTGGTCTGGCTGGCGCCGGCTTGGCCGCTGTTGCAGGGCCGCGGTGCGCCCGGCACGGCGCAACTTGCGGCTGCGCACACGGTGTTGATCGTCGATTGCTCCGCATCGATGGCGACCCGCGACGGCTTGAGCGCGGATGTCACCGTGCGTGGAACTACTCGATTACAGGAAGCTATCGAGCGCACGGTGGCGCTAGTCGACGCCGCGCCACCGCAAGATCGCTTCGTGCTGATCGCCGCCTCAGGCAGCGCGCGCGTGCTGGCAGGTTGGGGCACGGATCGCGCCGCGCTGCGCAAAACGATCGCAGCGTTGCAGCCGCGCGACGCGGGTCTCGATCTCGCGCGCGCATGGGCAACGGCGCAGCAAGCACGCGATGGATACGCCAATGGACTCATAGTGATTGCCACCGATGGCGGCGCGCCACTGCCGGCGGCCGCTCTGCCCGGCGCGACAGCAGCGCGCTTTGTGTGGGTGGGTCCAGCCCGTCTCGCCGCGCAAGCGCCAAATGCAGCCGCAGGCGAGGCGCTCGTGGAGCGTGCAGTGGCAGAGGGTTTCGACAATCTGGCTGTAGAACAGGTAGGAATCCGAGCCGATCCGGCCGATCCCGGCCGCGGAACGTTGACCGTGCGGCTGCGCAATGACACGCACCATGATCAAGCTGTGCAGATCTCGCTGGCCGAATCGACAACCGCGCAAACATCAAGCGATTTCTCGCGCGACTTGGCGCTTCGACGCGTCCAGCTGGCCCGATTGCCGCCCGGCTCCAGCACCCAGACTCTGCCGGATGTTGATCTGGACGCGCCGCGTCTTGCCGTACATGTGCAGCCAGCCGCAGGTCCAGGATCGCTGCAAGATCGAGCGCCGTTTGATGATTGGGGTTTTGCCGTGCTGGCCGCGCGGCGCGAGCTGGGCGTTCTTCTGGTGACGACCCAGAACCTCTTCCTGGAGGCCGCGCTTCACGCCAGCGATCGCACGCGCGTGCAGCAACTGAGTCCAGATCGCTACCATCCCGAGGACTTTCGAGCCACCGATCGCGCCAGGCACGGCGTCGACATCGTCGTGCTCGACAACGTCGCCGCGCCCCTGCCGCCGGGCACGCCCGGTCTGCGAATGCTGCTCGAGGTGCCCGCGACCGACACGCCGTACAGGTTCGCGCACAACCCTGAGATGGTGGTGCGCGCCGGTGATCACCCGCTGATGCGCGGTGTCAGCTTCCAGGACACGAATTTCGATCGCGTGCGCCTGTTGCCGACGCAGCCGGGCGATGTGGTCCTCGCGACTGCGGCGCCGACGGGCCCGACGATGGTGGCGCGCCAGGCTGGCGTGCGCGAGATCGAGTGGGGCATCGACCTCGCCGAGACGGATCTCGGTGGCCGGTATGCTTTGCCGATCTTGATGGGCAACGCGGTTGCGTGGCTCGCCGGCGAGGACGACCCGGTGGTGGTGCCGCTGGCATTGGGCCGGCCGTGGGCCGTCGAGGCGCCCGTGGCCGGGCTGCGTTGGCAGTGGCGCGAGCCCGGGCAGCCGCCGCGTCCGGCGCGCGCCGCGGGCACTCAACTGCTTGCAATGAGCGAGATTCAAGGCATCCACACCTGGACCGCACCGGATGGCCGGCAGATCGCGCGGCCGACACTGCTGCCGGCGACGGAAATGCCGGGGCAGGTGCAGGCGCAGGGACAACCATGGCGCGCACCGCGGCAACGCCAACAACCGGAGTCCACGCCCGAATGGAGCCGATCTGCGCAGTTGCTGCTCGCGGCGCTGGCGGTACTGGCTGTGGAGTGGCTTGCGTACTTGCGCCGGAGGACGCTGTGAAGTGGCGTCCCGCCATCGTGATCTGGCTATTGCTGTGGCTGGCGATCGGGCTTGCTGCCTGGCTCGGCCGCGATCTGTGGTTGCCCTCCCTGCTCGCTGGCCTCGGGCGCCACGGCATCACGCTCGCCGCGCCGCGACTGCTCCTCGCGTGCCTGACGGCGGTGACCGTGTCGATGCTGGCACCGCTCGGCCTGACCGACCTGCCCGTGCCGCAGCGCGCACTGCAAGTCATTGTGCGCACGGCACTTCTCGCGCTGATCGCCGCGGCTGCGTCGGGCCCGCACATCGAGCAGGTGCTGCCGCGGCCCGTGCAGGTCGTGCATCTGGTGGACCGGTCGCAGTCCGTGCCGGATGCGTTGATGGCGGCGGGTGCCCAAGGCGCCCGCGCGACCGCAGAGGCGCTGCGCCGCAGGGCGCCGCAAGCCGGCGACGCACCACGCGTGGCGGTGCTCGCTTTTGATGGCACCGTGGATCGCCTGCCCTGGCCGCCGACGGCGACCGACGCGCAGAACCCGCAAGCGCTTGTGCCGCCACAAATTCTTCGCCAGGTTGCCAGCGGCCAGGATACGGATCTCGCAGGAGCGTTGGACCGCGCACTCGCGCTGCTCGACGGCCAGTGCGTCCCGCACTTTGTCCTGTGGACCGACGGGATCGAGACGCGTGGCGACGCGGCGGAGTTGGCGCCCGTTCTGCGCGCAGTTGGCGTTCGTGTGCACACGCCCGCCTTGCCGCCCCTGCCCGTGCGGGGCGAGTTCATCGTCGACCGCTTTGATCTGCCGCCGCAGATCCGGGCAAATGTTCCGTTTCCGGTGGCCATCCAGGTCCAGGCGACGGCGCAGGCGACGGTGCGTTGCAGCGTCCGCTCGGGAACCGTGGCAGTGGCACCGGTCGAGCACACGGTCCTTCCCGGCGCGACGCGCATCGAACTCGGCGACATCCGCTTGCGACAAGGCGGCCCAGCCGACCTCGCGGCCCAGTGCGACGTCGTCCGCGGCGACGACCGCTTTGCCACGAACAACAAGTTGCGCGCCCGCGTGATCGTCCAGGCCCGTCCGCGTGTGCTGTACGTCGAAGGAGCCGCAAATCAATCGCAATACCTCGCACGCGCCCTGGTCGACGACTTCGAGGTCGACATCCAACCAGCCGATGGCCTGCCGCGCACCGCTGCGGCGCTCAAGCGCTATCAGGCGATCGTGCTGTCCGATGTCCCGCGGGTGTCCGCGGCGGGCGTGCCTCTGCTGACCGACGGCGACATGCGCAACCTCGATGCCTACGCCCGTCAAGGCGGCGGTCTGCTGGTCATCGGTGGAGAAAACAGCCTTGGCTCAGGAGGCTATCAAGATACCTACCTCGACAAGGTGGTCCTGCCGGTGCGCATGGATGTCGAGAGCACGGTGCAAGCGCCGACGATCGCGCTGATGCTGTGCATCGACCGCTCCGGTTCGATGGCGGGTTCCAAGATGGAACTGGCCAAAGAAGCGGCACGCGCCACGGCCGAAGCGATGGCCCCGGAGGACCGCATCGGCGTCATCGCCTTCGACAGCGAGGCAAGGCAAGCCGTTCGTCTGCAACGTGCTGGAAACCGGTACAAGATCGCGACGGACATCTCGCGCCTCACGCCGTCGGGTGGCACGCACATCTACCCGGCGCTGGATCAAGCCTATCAGACGCTGCTGACGGCGCAGGCCAAGGTCAAGCATGTGATCTTGCTGACCGACGGCCAGGCGCCCAAGGCCGGCATCGACGCGTTGGTGCGGCAGATGCGGCGCTCGGGCATGACGGTGTCGACCGTAGGGGTGGGCAGCGACGTCGATCGCGGCCTGCTGGAATCGATCGCAGATCGCGGCGGTGGGCGCTCCTACTTCACCGATCGCCCCGAGACGCTGCCGCGCATCTTCGTGCGAGAAACCCACTTGATCGCTGGCGATTCCGTCGTCGAAAAGCAGGTCCGCGCGCGCCGCGTGGGCGGGCTCGGCCGCATCGACCTGCTGCGCGGCGTCGCCGTCGAACACGCGCCGGGTCTGAGCGGCTTTTTGCCGACGCGCGTCAAGCCTGGCGCCGAGGAGATCCTCGCGACCTCGACCCACCAGCCTCTGCTCGTGCGCTGGCGCCTGGGCCTGGGGAAAGTATCTGTTTGGACAAGCGATCTGAAGAACCGCTGGGCGGCTGCATGGATCGATTGGCCTGGCTATGCAGTGCTGGCGCGCCAGATCGTGCGCGACTTGCTGCAAGAGGACCTCGGCACCCAAGTACCCGTGCGCCTGATCCGCGAGCGCGAGCAACTGCGCATTGCCCTGGACGCCATTGATGAAGACGATCGCTATATGCCGGGCCTTTGGGGCCAGGCCGAGGTGCAGGGCCCGGACGGCGCCAAGACCACGCTGGCGCTGCATGAAGTCGCCACGGGCCGGTATGAGGCGTCGGTTCCGCTCACAGCTCAGGGACCTTACGATGTCTTTGCCACGCTGCGCGCAAGTCGCGCCAGGCCCGTGATCGCCTCGGGGCGCGCGACGGCCGTGCATCCCTACCCGGACGAGTACCGCCTGCCGGACCCGCAAGCTTCTGGACTCGCCGAACTCGTGCGCGCCACAGGTGGAAAAGAAAACGCGGTGTTGCAAGACTGGCTGGACGATCACGGCGCCCAACACCGCTCACTGACACCCTTGTGGCCAGACCTTGCCGCGGCCGCGCTGCTGCTCCTGGTGCTCGATGTCGCGCTGCGCCGCGTCCGGCTGGGCCGCGCGACGACGACGCCGTGGCACGCCCTACGCAAGCGATCGTAGCGGCTACTCGACGGCCAGCAGAATCTGCTCCAGGTGGCGCGCCTCGTCGCGCAACCGCGCCGCCTCCTCGAAGTCGAGGTCATTCGCGGCAGTTTTCATGCGCTTGCGCACATCGCTCACTTCGCGCTCCAACTCCAACCGACTGCGGCGCGACACGGCCATCACTTCTTGCACGACCTGCGGTCCCGGTGCCACCGCGATCGCCTTCTCTACCGATTTCGGCGTGATTCCATGCAACTCATTGTGCGCCACCTGGCGCGCCCGCCGCCGATCTGTTTCGGCCAGCGCGTTGGCGATCGACTCCGTCATCACGTCGGCGTACAGAATCACGCGACCGTTCAGGTTGCGCGCTGCCCGACCGATCGTTTGAATCAGCGATCGCCGCGAACGCAGGAACCCTTCCTTGTCGGCATCCAGAATCGCCACCAGCGATACCTCTGGAATATCCAAACCTTCCCGAAGCAGATTGATACCCACCAGCACATCGTAGTCGCCCGCGCGCAGCGCCCGCACCAGCTCGATGCGCTCCAACGTCTCGACATCGCTGTGCATATAACGAACGCGCACGCCCAGCTCGTCGTAGTACTCGGTCAGGTGTTCGGCCATGCGCTTGGTCAGGGTCGTGACCAGCACCCTCTCGCCTGCCGCGGCCCTGATCCGAATTTCTGCTAATAGATCATCGACCTGGCTGCGAACCGGCCGGACTTCGACCTCGGGATCGACCAGGCCCGTTGGCCGCACCAACTGCTCCACGATCACGCCGCCGGTCTGGTTCAGCTCCCAATCGCCTGGCGTGGCCGAAACGAACACGAGCTGATGCACGCGTTCCATGAATTCTTCAAAGCGAAGCGGGCGGTTGTCCAGCGCGCTGGGCAACCGGAACCCATGCTCGACCAGCGTCTCCTTGCGCGCACGATCACCGCGAAACATGGCGCCGATCTGGCCGACCATCACGTGCGACTCGTCAAGAAACGTTACAAAATCAGGAGGAAAGTAGTCCACGAGTGTCGGCGGTGCGGCGCCGGCCTGGCGACCCGAGAGGTGCCGCGCGTAGTTCTCGATGCCGCTGCAAAACCCTCGCGCGGCCAGGTTCTCCAGATCGAAGCGTGTGCGCTGCTCGAGCCGCTGCGCCTCCAGCAACCGACCCGCGTCGCGCAGCGCGGCCAGCCGCTCCTCCAATTCCGCCTCGATCGTCACCCGCGCCTGGGCAATTTGTTCGGGCGGCGTCGCATAGTGCGAATTCGGATAAACATTAACATTTTCCAGCGTCTGCAACGCAATCCCTCGCAACGGATCGATGCTCTCCAGCCTCTCGATCTCGTCGCCCCACATCGTGACGCGCAGTGCGCGATCGTCGCTGTAGGCGGGCTGCACTTCGACAACATCGCCGCGCACACGAAAGTTGCCGCGCGCCAGATCGAGATCGTTGCGTTCATACTGGATGTCGACCAGCTTGCGCAGCAGATCATCGCGCCGCACCCGCATCCCGACTGCCAGCGGCACGCGCATCCCGACATACGATTCCGCTGCGCCGATGCCATAGATGCACGACACGGACGACACGATCAGCACGTCACGCCGCTCCAGCAACGCATACGTTGCGGCATGTCGCATGCGGTCGATCTCGTCGTTGATCTGCGCGTCCTTCTCGATGTAGGTATCGGACGACGGAACGTAGGCCTCCGGCTGGTAGTAGTCGTAATAGCTGACGAAGTACTCGACCGCATTGCGCGGGAACAGCGCCTTGAATTCGGCATGGAGCTGCGCAGCAAGGATCTTGTTGGGCGCCAGCACGAGCGCGGGTCGCTGCAACTCTGCAACAACATTCGCCATTGTAAACGTCTTGCCCGAACCCGTGACGCCCAGCAACACCTGTGCGCGATCGCCTTTGCGCAGCCCCTCACACAGCGCGGCAATCGCCGCAGGCTGGTCACCGGCAGGCGCGAAAGGGGCATCGAGTTCAAAACTTGCCATCATCAGCTCCGTCCGAGGTGTCCTTCCATCAGGCCATAGCGGTCGCTTGCTCGCAAGACCGCCGGCAGGCCGCTGTCGACCTTTATGATTTACGCAGACTTGTGTTCACTGTTGACAGTACTTCAATCTCTACTACCATTGTGCGAGCTTGGTGGGTAACGGTCTGCCGGGGGCATGGTGTTCCCTTGTGGTCCAGTCTCAATCCTCCAATCCCTGCAATGCTGCCGGCGAACAGGATGAGCGTTCCCAATCTCAGGAGATGAAGCACATGCGTTTGAATCGTATGATGATTGCTGTTGCCGCTATGGGTCTTGCTGCGGGCTTGACGGGCTGTGAGAAGAAGGCTGAAGCGCCGAAGGAAGGCGAGGCCGCCGCTCCCGCCGCGGAAGGCGCTGCTCCGGCCGAGGCCCCGAAGGCTGAGGAAAAGAAGGAGGAGCCCAAGGCTCCTGAGGCCGCCCCGGCCCCAGCCCCGGCCCCGGCTCCCGCCGCTGCTCCGGCTCCGGCTCCCGCCCCCGAGGCCGCTCCGGCTCCGGGCGCTCCGGCTCCGGGCGCTCCGGCTCCCGCCGCTCCGGCTCCCGCCGCTCCGGCCCCGGCCGCCGCGCCGGCTCCCGCCGCTGCTCCGGCTCCCGCCGCTCCGGCCCCCGAGGCGCCGAAGCCGTAAGTAGAGACAAGGGCCGCGTTTTCCGCCGATGGGCGCGACGTGGCTGACGCTCCTGGTGCAGGGAGGGTCCTTTGCGGGGCCCTCCCTGTTCCGTTTTTGTAGAAGCGCACGGCGAACGCTCGCCACGCGCTGTCGGTTGGGCCACTTGCGCCACGGGCGGCTTGCCGCGACAAAGAGTTCCAGATCGAGAACTCGAACGGTGCATCCGCGTCTCATCTCCCAGCGCTGCGTGGTCGCAGTGCTTCTGCCTGAAAAACGGCGCTTTCCCTACAAGGAGTCAGACAATGTTCACTCGTAAGTTGCGCGGACTGCTCGCAGTTTCGTTTGCTGTCGTGCTGGTTGCCGGTTGCAAGAAGGAAGAGGCCGCTCCTGCCGCCGCCGCGCCGGCTCCTGGTGCGCCCGCGGCAGGCGCTGCTGCCGCTCCCGCGGCCGCTCCGGCTGCTGGCGGCGACAATGTCGCGAAGGCCAAGGCCATGATCGACAAGATGGCTGGCCAGATGGAGAAGATGGTCGTCGAGGTCGAGGCCGCGGGCAGCGACGAGGCCAAGGTCAAGGCGATCGGCGAAAAGTTCAAGGGCGAAGCTGAAGGCATGAAGGCCGAAGGCGAGGCGCTGAACAAGGTGCTCACCGATGCCGAGAAGAAGACGGTCGAGGCGTATGGCAAGGAGAAGATGGGTCCGATCATGGGCAAGCTCATGGGCGCCATGATGAAGTCGCAGATGGCCAAGATGCCGCCGCCGGCTGAGGGCGGCGCTGCTGGCGCTCCGGGTGCAGTCCCGGCTCCTGGCGCAGCTCCCGCTCCTGGCGCAGCTCCCGCTCCTGGCGCGGCTCCCGCTCCTGGCGCGGCTCCGGCTCCGGCCGCCGCTCCCGCCCCGGCCGCCGCTCCGGCTCCGGCCGCGGCTCCGGCTCCCGCGAAGTAAGCCTGCGATTCTGAGTCATCGCGTGGGGAGGATCGTTCACGGTCCTCCCCGCGTTGTTTTTTGGCCGACCCCGTGTTATCCGCTTTGCGCATCTACCGGGAGAGGTCGCCTCATGAACAAGGTCTTCGCCGACGCCGACAGCGCCATCTTCGACTTGCAGGACGGCATGACCGTTCTCTTTTCCGGTTTTGGCCTGTGCGGCAATCCAGAGAACCTCATCCAGGCCATTCACCGCCGCGGCACGAGGCAGCTCACGGTCGTTTCGAACAACGCCGGCACGACGAACGATGGCTTGGGCGTGCTGCTGCAGACACGGCAGATCCGCAAGATGGTTTCCAGCTATGTCGGCGAAAACAAAGAGTTTGAACGCCAGTTCCTGTCCGGCGAGCTAGAGGTCGAACTCAATCCACAGGGCACGCTGGCGGAGCGCATTCGTGCAGGCGGCGCCGGCATTCCGGCATTCTTCACGCCGACCGGCGCAGGCACCTTGATCGCCCAAGGCAAGGAGGTCAGGGAATTCGCCGGCAAGCCCTGCGTTCTGGAAACCGGCATCCGCGGCGAGTTCGCGTTCATCAAAGCGTGGAAAGGCGATCGCTGGGGCAACCTGATGTACCGCAAGACGGCACGCAACTTCGCTCCGATGATGGCGGCTGCGGGTCGCATCACGATCGCCGAAGTGGAAGAACTGGTCGAAGTCGGTGAGTTGGAGCCCGACCACATCCACACGCCTGGCGTCTACGTGCAGCGCATCTTCCAGGGCCGCGACTACAAAAAGCCGATCGAACAGCGCACGACAAGGCCGCGTCCGGTGAGCGCGTGAGACGAAGCGCCGTGCACAAGTCCGCACTCGCGCTGGCGATGGCCTCGCTGTGCCTGTGCTGCACGCGCGCAGCGACGCCCAAGCCCGTGACGCCCAAGCCTTATGTCCGGCCGCCGATCATCGACTACCACGCCCACCTGTCGCTCGACGGATTGGACCGCATTGCGCAGATCATGACGGAAAATGGCATCGAATCATTCGTGAACTTGAGCGGTGGTTCGCTGCACCGCGGCCCGGACGCCTGGCTGGCCGCTCAAGAACTCAGCCGCAAGCTCGGCGGGCGCGTGGTGAATTTCGAGAACCCGGATTGGACGGGCTTTGGTGCGCCAGACTGGGGCGATCGCGAGGCCGCGCGGCTGGAGATGGCGGTGACGAACTTCGGCTTTCGCGGTCTCAAGATCTCCAAGGCGTTGGGGCTGGGTGTGACGGACCTGGAGGATCGTCTGATTCCGGCCGATGATCCACGGCTTGATCCGCTGTGGAAGAAGGCCGCGGACCTGGGGATTCCCGTGTCGATCCACGTCGCGGATCCGCGCGCCTTCTGGCTGCCGCTGACGCCGCAGAATGAACGGTGGGACGAGTTGCACGCGCATCCGTATTGGGCCTATGGTCCGATTCCGCCTGAACTTGCCGGCGACATGCCGCCGCGGCCGCCGGTGCCGTCCTGGCCCGAGATGCTGCAGGCGGCCGAGCGGCTGTACCGGCGCAATCCGCGCACGACATTTGTCGCGGTTCACTTCGGCAATGCCGCGGAAGATTTGGACTATGTCGCTGGTCTCCTGGACCGCAATCCGAACGTATGGATCGACGTCGCGGCGCGTGTCGGCGAATTCGGCCGGCATCCGGCACAGAAGCTCCGGACATTCTTCGAGAAGCACCAAGATCGCATCGTCTTTGGCACGGACATCGGCGTGGGCTCGGACTACCTGATGCTGGGCTCGAACGGCGAGGTCGAGCCCACGATGAAGGATGTGATGCCCTTCTATGCTGCGCACTTCCGCTTTCTGGAGACCCAGGATCGGGCCATCGCCCATCCCAGCCCGATCCAAGGCAACTGGAAGGTGGACGCGATCGGGTTGCCAGCCACGGTCCTTGACAAGCTGTACCGGGGCAATGCGCTCCGCGTGCTGGATCGCGAGTCCTTGCGAAGGTTTGCGGCTGCGGCCAAACCAGCTTCGGCCGTTGCGGTTCCGGCGCCGGCCGCAGCCCCGGCTCCAGTCCCGATCCAACCTACGCGCTGACCGGCGATCGCGGCGCAATGTGCCGCATCAACACCAGGAACAGCCCGCCCAGCGCCACGCCGAACCAGAGCGTGCAAAAGCGAATCAGCAAGGTCACCAGCGTCACCTCCGGCGCGGCCAGATGCAGAGCAAAGGCCGGTTGCAGCGACAAGGCGATCATGACAGCTTCGGTGGTGCCCACCCCGCCCGGCAGCATCGACACCGCGCCGAACAGGGTCGCCATGGCGTAGATCACGATGACGCCACCGATGCCGCCGCCGCCGCCAGCGCCATCGAACAAGAGGCGCAAGGCCACACATTCGAAAGCCCAAGCGCCAGCAGCCAGTGCGATGCCGATCAGCAACCAGCGGGGCTGGCACAACACGCGCAACGCAGCGTGGACCCGGTGCACCGATGCGAGCAGCGTCGCGAGGCGAGGGTGTTGCGCCAGAAGCGGCTCCACGCGGCGGACAAATGCTGGAATCAAGCGTGGATGCGCGACAGCGGCGAGAAAGCCCAGGCACAAGAGGAGCACGATCAGGTAGAGGCCAACATGCGCACCGTACTGCGCGACGCCGACCGCTGCGAGGCACAGCAACGCCACGACATCGGTGAATCGCTCGGCGACGACCACAGTTGCGCTGTCGGTGATCGGGGCGCCGTGTCTCTTGTGCAAGAGGTAGCCCTTGAACACCTCGCCCATCTTCCCTGGGGAAACCGAGAAAAAGATGCCGCCGACGAAGATCAGCAATGCCTCACGCCAGAGCACGCGAATGCCAAGTGCCCGCAAGTAAATACGAAAACGCACGGTGCGCAGCGCGTAGTTGCACAAGACAAGGCCGCAGGCCGGCAAAACGGTCCACAGCGGATAGGCGACCAGCGCGCGGCGCAGGCTGGCGACGTCGGCGTACAGCGCAGACAGGACGAGGACCGCGAAGAACAGGCCGATGCCGATGAAGATGCCGCGCACGCTCATGAAACCACCACCGGCAGGCGCGCGAGCAACGCACCAGCACTGTGCCCACTGCGCATGTCGACAAACTCAGGCGCAATTTCCAGGAGAGGCGCCAACACGAAGGCTCGCTGCGCGAGGCGGGGATGTGGCAGTTGCAGATCGGGATCGTCCAGAAACATCCCATCCAGATCAAGCAGATCGAGATCGAGAGGGCGCGCGCCGTGATGGCCTTCCTGCTGGCGATCACGGCCGAACGCGCGCTCGATCCGGTGCAAGACGGCCAGCGCCTCGTAGGGGCCGAGATGCGTGTCACCCACCCCGACGGCGTTGCAGAATGGCGAACCGCCGGCGCCTTCGGCGGGCTCGGACACGACCGTGCGGCTGCAACGCGCCGCGGCCAAGGAAAGCCCAGCGCAGACGGCTTGCCAGGCCAGGGGGAGGGTGGCCGGCGGATCGGCGAGGTTGCTGCCGAGGGCAACGAGGATGCGAGCCATGCGTGGTCAGATGTCCTGGCGTGCGCTTGATCCCCGCGCGAGGCGGCCGCATGCTACCGCGAATCGCCGGCCCCGACCACCTTTGACGGACGCCGCGCATCCGATGGAGTTCGCATGTGTGATCCGATCGTTCGCGGCGCCGTCGTGGCCCTGTGCGCCGCCCTTTGCCTTCCCGCCTGCAAACACGCTGAATCGTCTGCCACTGCATCCGTCGAGATCGCCCACGGGACGGGTCAGGAAGTTCCGCCTCCGACAGAGCCGAGCCGTGCGGCGCCGGTGGCTGCACCGCCGACCGCCGAGTTCCCCAAGTCCGTTGATCCCAAGGATCTCGACGCTGCCGAGCGCAAGGTGCTTGCCGAGATCCTGGCAGAACAATTCGACCCCTGCGGCAAGCCGCGTTCCTTTCAGGCCGCGCTCGAGACCGCGGATTGTCCACTGGCGATCAAGCTCGGCGCCACGGTCGTCAAGCTGCTGCAGGCGGGCCACGGCAAGAAGCCGGCCGTGGCGATGCTGCTGCGCGAAATCGAGAGGCTGAACACAGTCGTGCAGGTCGACGTCGCCGGCGCGCCCAGCCTGGGTCCGGCAGACGCGAAAGTCACGGTGGTCGAGTACTCGGACTTCGAGTGTCCCTATTGCCGCCATTCCGTCGAGCCGCTGGAACGGTTGCAGAAACACTACAATTTCCTGCTGTACTACCGGTTCTTTCCCCTGAAGCTCGCCCACCCGAATGCCGAAGGCACGGCCAAGGCGGCGTGGGCAGCGCACCAGCAGGGCAAATTCTGGCCCCTGCACGACGCCATGTTCGCTCACCAAGAAGCGTTGGATTGGCCATCGGTACAGAAACTTGCAACGGGTCTTGGCATCGACATGAAGCGGTTCGTCGCGGATTTCGGCAGTCCGGCGGCGCAGGCAGCGGTGGATGCGTCGACCAAGAGCGGCGAGGCGGCGGGTGTGGACGGCACGCCGACCTTTTTCGTGAACGGCCGCCGCGCTGAAACGTTGATGCAGGTTCAAGAGTTGGTGCGTGATGTGCAGACGCAGGCCGGCGGCACGTTGCCCGCGGCACTGACGCCTGACGATCTGGGTGAGTCGGCGCCAGCCGCCGCGCCAGCCCAACGCGCTGCAGGCACGGGCGAGGACAAGGCACCAGAGACGGCTCCGGCTCCAGACCAAGCCGCGCCAGCGGCGACGCAGGCAACTCCCACTCCAAGTGTGACAAAGTGAATGCGAGCGGCCCAGTGGGTGCCACCCGCTTGCTCGTATTTGTCGGGCCGTCGGGTGCAGGCAAGACCACGATCGCCCATCGCCTGCGCGCGGCGCGACCAGATCGGCGCTCCTTCTCCGTCAGCCATACCACGCGGCCGATGCGACCAGGCGAACGCGAAGGCGAAGACTACCATTTCGTCACTCGGCAGGCTTTCGAGGCCCTGCGCGACGACGGTGGTTTTGCGGAATGGGCGCAAGTGCACGGCAACTTCTATGGCACATCCGTCGCGGAGATCGAGAGATTGCGGAGCGCTGGCCAGGACATGCTGTTCGACATCGACATCCAGGGCGCGCATAGCCTCTACCGTCTCTACGGCGATCAGACTTTGCTGTGCTTCTTGCTGCCGCCGAGCTGGCCGGTGCTTGTCGCCCGCCTCTTGGGTCGCGGGACCGAGACGGACGAGACCGTGCGTCGGCGCCTGCGCACGGCGCGCTTGGAGTTGCAGGGCGTGCTGGACTCGCCAGCGCCATGGCATGTGGTCGTGAACGATGCGCTGGACCGCACGCATGCAGAACTGGAGGCGCGCTTGGGTGATCCCGTGGCCCCGCCCTCGGATGTGCACAACCATCCGGCCGTTCGTGCTTTTCTCGAAGATGCGCTGGCGGATCCGCGGGCAGTGTGACGCGCGATCGGCACCAACTTGACCACAGCGGCGACAAAAGGGATTGTGCGCCGTCGCCGCCCGCACTGGCGCGCGTCCCGACCGACCTGGGACCAAGATCACCATGCCCATTCCTGTGACCCGCCTCCCCGTTCGCGTGCGCATTGCACCCAGCCCGACCGGCGACCCTCATGTCGGCACTGCGTACATTGGCCTTTTCAACGCCGCATTCGCGCGCCACCACGGTGGCCAGTTCATCCTGCGCATCGAAGACACCGACCAGAAGCGCTCGACGCGCCAGAGTGAAGAGGCGATCTACCGATCCTTGCGCTGGATCGGCTTGACCTGGAACGAAGGCCCCGATGTCGGGGGCCCTTGCGGCCCCTACCGCCAAAGCGAGCGTGGCGCGATCTACCGCCAGCATACCCAGCAACTTCTCGACAACCGCGCGGCTTATCGCTGCTTTTGCACCGCCGAACGCCTCGATCAGGTGCGAGCCGTGCAGCGCGCCGCCAAGCTGACACCGCGGTATGATGGCCAGTGCCGCGATCTCGACCCCAAGGAGGCTGGCCGTCGGGCCCTGGCGGGTGAGGTGCACGTCGTGCGGCTGCGCATGGATCAGGAGGGGGAGACCTTTGTTCCCGATGCCTTGCGAGGCACCGTCGTGTACGACAACCGGCAGATGGATGATCAGGTGCTGCTCAAGTCCGACGGCCTGCCGACCTACCATCTGGCCAATGTCGTCGATGATCACCTGATGGGTATCACGCACGTCATCCGCGCCGAGGAGTGGCTGAATTCGACGCCCAAGCACCTCGCACTCTACCAGGCATTCGGCTGGGAGCCGCCCGTGTTCGTGCACATGCCGCTGCTGCGCAATGCTGACAAGTCCAAGATCTCCAAGCGCAAGAACCCCACCAGCCTGGAGTTCTACCAGCGCGCCGGCATCCTGCCCGAAGCGATGCTCAACTTCTTGATGTTGATGGGCTATTCCCGCAAGGACCCGGATGGAGCTGACCTCGAGAAGTTCGACTTCGATGCCTTGGTTTCCGACCTCGATCTGTGCCGCATTTCGCTCGGTGGGCCCGTATTCGATCTGAAGAAACTCGATTGGCTCAATGGCTTGTACTTGCGCGCCATGACTCCCGCGCAGTTGGCCCAGCGCGAGTTGGCATTCCTGCGCGAGGACGACCGCCACGCCGGCATCGCGGGCCTGGTGCAAGAGCGCGTCACGTCGCTGGGCGACTACTTCGATCATGCCGCCACGTTCTACGCCGGCCTGCGCGACGCCGGCCTGCAATCTCGTTATTTTTTAATTGGTTGCGCCAGCAAGAAGAAGAATGCAGTCGCACTCGATCGCGCGCGATCCAAAGCGTTCTTCGACGACGCGATCGCCCGCTTGGAGGCCGCACCCACCTGGCAACCCGAGGCGATTGAAGCCGCCTTGCGCGGCGCGATCGAAGGCGCGGGTGTACTGGTGGGCGACGGGATGATGGCGATCCGCGTGGCCATCTCAGGACGCACCGCATCGCCGCCCCTTTACGAATCGATGGCGATCCTAGGCCGCTCGGTCTCACTCGTGCGCCTGCGCGCCGCAGCGACGTTGCTTGGCGATGAGCGCATGCTGGAGGACGCGCTGCTGGCGGCGCAGGCCGAAATCGACGCGACACGACGCGCGCTGGACGCCGCCAAAGCCGCGGCACTACAAACGAAAGCCACCGTGTCCCACCCACCCACCGCAGAGGCCTGACATGCCGACGAGCGCTTCGACCAAGACCGCGCGCGCCTGGCTGCAAAGCGGCCAGTCCCCGGCCCAGCGGGTGTCTGAAACGGCCTACGCCCTGCTGCTGCTCAGCGGCGAAGTTGCCGTAACGGCGCAAACCTACAAGCTTTGCCTGGCTGCCGACATGGAGACGGCGTTGCTGCTCGAGGCGGACGCCGCAGGCCGCATCGAACTCGTGCAGTTCCTCTCGGAGCACGCACGGCACAAGCCCGTCGCCAAACATGCAAAAAAACTACTGTTTCGCGCCAAGCAGCGCGGTGTTGCGGTACCTGATCGCAGACCGACGCGCGCGCCGGTGGATCTGAGCGCCGTGCCCGAGCCCCTGCCGAGTTTTGCCTCGTCTTTCGACGGCTTGGGTGGTCAGCTCGTCTTTCTGGGTGGTTGGTCGCAAGACGATGGGCCGTACTGCGTCGTGGCCATGCTCAGTGATCGTGAAGGCTTGCAGTCTGCCTACTACCTGCCCGACACCTCACGCACCCAGCAACGCGAGATGTTGGCGCGGCTGCAGGGTCAATTCTCGGGATTCACGGCACAAGTGGCAGACGCATTTGCCGCAGGGCGCATCCGATGGGCCCTCAACCTGCGAGATGCACTGGGAAAAACCTTCGAGGGCGACCCGGCGGAGGTGCGACGCCTACTGGTGGACGTCGAGCCGATTCATGATCTGGAGATCGCCTTGGACCCCGAGGACGAGGCGCAGATCGAGCACCGCATCGCCGTGGCTGGCGAACTGTCGACAGAACCTTGCTTTTCGGCATGGCTGCAGCCGGATCTGGGCCTGCGCGCGGCGCTGGAAAAGGACGTGGCCGGGCTGGTCGCCGCCTTGCCCGGCGACGCTGACCCGCGTGAGCGCGTGACCGCCTTGCGCGACGCTGCCGTCGAACGCCTCTGGACGGAGGCGGAACGCATCCGCATTGCGCAACGCCTTGAACTGACAGCGTCCTTGCTGGCCGGCGAAGGTCGCATCGAAACCGCCATGCGCGCGATCGCCACGGCGCGCGGTCTGCGCGATCTGACGCGCCCGGCACTGTCGCTCAGTTTCGTGGCCGCCCTGACGCAGCGGCACCTGCCGCCTGAAGAGCTGCTGCGCACACCGGCGCAAGCGTCGGCCAAGCACGCCTAGCTGGTGCGGATATCGCAGAACTGCCTTTGCACCAAGGAGAACTGTCATGTCGGCCTCCATCCGTCCCGTCTATGTCATCGATGCGGCGCGAACCGCGATCGGCCGTTTTGGCGGTCGCCTGGCCACGGTGCGGCCCGACGATCTCGCGGCCGAAGTCCTCCTTGCGCTCTTGCGCCGCAATCCGCAGGCCGATGGACAAATCGACGAGGTCATCTTGGGTTGCGCCAATCAGGCCGGCGAGGACAACCGCAACGTCGCCCGCATGGCCGTGCTAATCGCCGGGATGCCCTACAGCGTGCCGGCGCACACGATCAACCGGCTGTGCGCATCGGGCCTGGATGCCGTCAACGGCGCGGCCCGCATGATCGCCCTCGGCGAAGCCGATGTGGTCATGGCCGGTGGCGTCGAGTGCATGTCGCGGGCGCCGTGGTCGGTGCCCAAGCCCTTCACCGACCCGCCGCGCGGCAACAACACGATGTACGACACGGCGCTGGGCTGGCGCTACCAGAACCCGAAGCTCGAAGCGCGTTTTCCGTTGGAAGGCATGGGAGAAACAGCCGAGAACCTGGCCACTCGCTTTGAGATCGGCCGCGAGGAACAAGACGCTTTCGCTCTGCAGAGTCACCACAAGGCCATTGCGGCGATGCAGGCGGGACGGTTTGCCGACGAGTTGATCGTGGTTCAGGCCCCGGCGGGCAAGACCAAAGTCGCTGTCGACGCCGACGAGGGACCGCGGGCCGATACAACCCTGGAATCACTTGGCAAACTTCGCGCAGCCTTTCGCCAGGGCGGCACCGTGACGGCAGGCAACTCCTCGACCCTCAACGACGGCGCAGCGGGCGTTCTGCTGGCGAGTGAGGCAGCCGTGTTGCGTTGCGGCTGGCAGCCGCTGGCACGTTGGGTCGGCGCCGCGGACGCGGGCGTCGAGCCGTCGTACATGGGCATCGGTCCTGTGCCGGCCATGGAGAAGCTGCTCGGACGCATCGGCTGGAAGGTCAGCGATCTCGATGTGATCGAACTCAACGAAGCATTTGCCGCGCAGTCGATCGCGGTGCTGCGCCATTGGGACATCGATCGCAGCCGGGTCAATCCCAATGGCGGCGCGATCGCGCTGGGCCATCCGCTGGGCTCGAGCGGCGCGCGGCTCGTGGCGACGTTGCTGCACGAGATGAAGCGCAGCGGCGGCCAGCGCGGCGTAGCGACCTTGTGCGTGGGCGTAGGTCAGGGCGTGGCCACGGCTTTTGAGCGCGTATAGAGATCCTTCGCGAACACTCCGCTGCTCAGGATGCGAGCCCGGCGACGCCTTCGGCTGGCCCAGTTCTCAGTTCGCCTCGACCAGATCCGCCAGGCGATCCTCGAACAAGCCCGCGAGATCGTCGAGATCCGCCTCGTCGTCCAATTCTCGTTCCAGGTTGCGCAGGTACACGACCACCGTGTCACGATCGCGCAGATCCAACGCCCGGCTCAGGGCCTTTCCGGTCGATGCCTTCTGAGGCATCTCTTCGAAGACCGCCTGCAGCTTGAGGCCATCCTTGGCCACGTCGCGCAGCACTTTCTGAATCGCCTGCCTGGCACGGGCCCGATCAAAGCGCGCGGGCGGCGGATAGGCCGGATCCGTTTCACATGCCTGAGCATACAGGCGATCCGCCTCGTCGAAGCGACCCTGGAACTCGTGCCACATGGCTTCGGCGCGCACGAGGCGTGGATCCTCGCTGTCCAGCGCCCGCGCCACTTCCAGTTCGATGTTGGCAGCGTCGAATCGCCCCAGCTCGGTCATCAGGCCCGCACGCAGCGTATACGCCTCCATCCACTCGGGATCGCGCTGCACGTACTCCGCCAATGCGCGCAGCGCGCCTTCGAAGTCGCCGACCTCCATCAGCGCGTCGGCCAGCCACGCCCATGCGTCGGCATCCTGCGGCGTCTCTGTCGTGATTCGTCGTGCCAAAGTCACGGCTTCGGTCGGATCATCGTCGAGCAGGTACTCGATTTCCTCAATGTCACTTCTGCGCATGGCGGTCTCCCCTGATGGCGGCAACGCCGGGGCCGACTACACCACACCGCCCACTGCGTCAATGTCAGCGCCCGCGTGGCCCGCAAGGACCCCGTCAAACCGCGCACATGAACCCAAACCATCTGGCCAACGCCGCGATGCAAAGCTGATTGCGCAACGTGCTCCGGGGAAGTTTGACGAATCGCGTGCTGCGGACTCTTGACCCCTTTGGAAAGCCAGTGCTAAATACCCCACGCCCGGCTCGTCCGTTCGGACGTGCGGTTCTGTGCCTCGCGCGCAGGAGCGCAATGTTCTGAAGGTGCCGCGTCGGGCAAACCGTGTCGGTGGCGGCACGGTGTCCTGGTCAGGTCATTCGCATCGAGCTGCGCACATTGGCTCAAGAAGATGCGATGGTTCGCCGAAACGAGCGGTTGACAACACGGAGCAGACAACCAATGTTTTCCACCATTGCTGAGATTTTCGAGAAGGGCGGCTGGGGCATGTGGCCCATCCTTGGACACCTTGTCTTCATTCTGGCCATCATGTTCGAGCGCATCTTCGTGCTCTACATCCGGTCGAGCGTGAAGAAGGAGGAGTTCATCAAGCTCCTGCAAGTGCCAATCCTGAAGGGCGATTTGAATCGCGTCCTCAAAGTGTGCTCCACCTACCAGTATCCACTGGCGCGCATCGTCCATTCGGGCGTGCTCAAGGTGAAGCGGTCGGATGAAGAGGTTCAGGCCGCGATGGACGAGGCCTACCTGCGTGAGATCCCGCAGATTGAAAAGCGCGTCGATTACCTGAACTTGCTCGGCAACACGGCCACCCTGGCCGGTCTGCTCGGCACGATCTCGGGTCTGATCGCGACGTTCGCGGCCATCGGCCGTCCGGACGTCGACCCGTCGCAGCGTTCGACTTTGCTGTCGAACGGTATCGCGGAAGCGATGAACTGCACGGCCTTTGGTCTGACGACAGGCATCGTCGGCGTGCTCTCGTACGCCGTGCTGACCTCGAAGGCCAAGGAGATCAAGTCCGACATCGACGAGGGCACCGTGCGCGTGCTGAACCTCATCGTGGCGAACCGCAACAAGATGGGCGACATCAAGGAAGACGCAGCCGCATAGGTTGTGCCTTGATGGACCTCGTCTGTCCTGCTCCGACGTGACTCCCGTGTCCCGGCCCGCCACCGCGAGCGCCGGGGCACGGGAGAGTTCGGAGGGCGCGGAGCCCGCAGAGCTGGTAGCCAAGCTGGGACTGAATCGACTGCAAGAAACTGGTTCACTTCAAGTGACTGATTCGACTGAACGACACGATCCGACAGAACGACAGGAGAGACAATGGGTGGTGCATCAACAGGAAAGGGCGGCGTAGCCGATGCGACTCTGAACGTCGTGCCGTTTATCGATCTGCTCGCGTGTACGATTTGCTTCCTGCTGATCTCCGCGGTGTGGACGCAGATGTCCCGCGTGGACGTCGATCAGGCACTGCCCAAGGCTTCCAAGACGCCTCCCAAAGAGCCGCCGAAGAAGGAAGCGAAGATCAACGTGGCCATCACGCCCACCGGCTATCTGGTCAACTTGTTCAATTCCGAGGCCAAGCCGGAACTGGGGCAACCCAAGAAGATCACGACCATTGGTGAGTTCAAGCTCTGTCGCGGCAAGGGTGGCTTGAGTGATTGCCAGGGCAACCTCGAGACCTTCAAGCGCTACGACCGTGCCAAGCTCAAGGAGACCCTTGCCGGCTTCATGAAGGACGGCGCCTTGGGCGACAAGATCAAGATCATGGTCGCTGCATCCGACAAGGTGCAGTACCTGCATCTGATCGGGACGCTCGACGCGATCCTGCACACTTGCGAGGACGCCGAAGGCAAGAGTTGCCTGAAGAATCCGAGCGTCGGCGATCTGAACCTGCTGCGCGCTGAAGGCTTCACGGCCTTCGACTAAGTCGTTTTCCGTGGCGCCACCGTGTCGTCACGCGGCGCACTAACGCGCCTGCTTTGTGTCTCCGGCCTTCGGCCGCCAATTTGCGCTTCGCGCTCTGTTGTCTGGCAGCGACCGAACTTTGTGTGGTCCAACGACGAGAGAGCGTTCTGAATCTGACCCTTTGACTGTTTGAGGTCTTCGCACATGGCCATTCACCACCCAGGTTCCCGTGCCGGCAGCGGCGTCGCGCTCAAGAGCATCCGCCACACTGTGGTGCACGGCGGCGGCAAGGGCATCTATGCCACGCTCAACGTGGTGCCCATGATCGACCTCTTCATCATGCTCGTGATCTTCTTGATCCAGCAGTACAGCGCCGCCGGTCAGCTCATGCTGGTCAATCCGAACGTCGCGATGCCCAAGGCTTCCTCGCACACGGAATTGGCGCGCGCGCCGATGATCGCATTGACCAAGTCAGACTCGACTTCGCCGGGTGATCTGCTGTTCGAGAACAACCGTCTGATGAGCCTGTCGGACGTCAACGAAGTGAAGTTCCCGAGTTGGGACATCAAGCCGTTGGCCGACGTGCTCAAGAAGGCGTGGACCTTGCAGCAGACCGTCAAGGACCAGAAGACGCGCACGAGCCGCAAGATCATCATCCAGGCGGATCGCACGGTGCCGTTCCAGGTGATCAAGATGGTGATGGCAACTTGTGGCCGCAACGAGTACCGCGAGCCGAACTTCGCCATCATGGTCGACGCCAAGGGCGATGAAGGCCTGGCACCGAAGTAGTCGGCTGGCGACTCGTCTGCGCCGTCGGCGGTGTTTGTGAGCGCGCCCCGCGTCCCGTGCGAGCCCAACTGTGGTCACCGGCAAAACATCCGCGCTCCTCACACGCAGCGCGCCGCTGGCGGTGGATCGGCTGTTCCCGAATACAGTGAGCTACTCGTGGCTTGACCGTCGCGTTGCCCGCATCGCGTGGGGCGTCGCCATCGGCATACTAGCCTTGGCGCTCGCCGCCGCGCAGGCGCGCGCCGAGCCGCGCAGCCGCGTCGCCTTGAACGGCGTGCCCACTCCGGTCTTCTTCAACGACGGCGATAGCTTCACCGTGCTGTCGGGCCCGCTGCAGGGAACCAAGGCGCGGCTCTCTGGCTACAACACCCTAGAATCATTCGGGCCCGTCCACCGTTGGGGCACTTGGGACGCGCACGAACTCTACATCGTGGCCAAGATGGCGACGCTCAACGCAAGGCGCGGTGCGTGGCACTGCGAATCGGACCTCAAGCGCGACGGCTACGGGCGAATCCTCTGGCACTGCCCGGATCTTGCGGAGGATCAGATTCGCAAGGGCCTGGCACACGCGATGACGGTGTCGACCGATGCTTCGCCGCCGGCGTATGTGAAGGCGCAGCGGCTGGCGATGGCGGAAAAGCGCGGCATGTGGGCGCACGGCATACCGAACTTCGTGCTGACGTCGCTGCACTCGATGGATGAGGGCTATGAGGGCGAGAACTACAACCGCTTGATATCGACGCAAGATGGCCACTCCGAGAAGTGGTTGCACAAAGACGTGTACAGGGAATGCCAGGAAGTGTGCCACGAGGGCGGCGCGTGCATGGTGTACGTCGCATTCGACAAACGCTATGGCGCCCACCGCGCTGCCTGCCTTCATTGATCACACGCAGTTCGGCGCGCTCGGGCTGCCATTTTCGGTTCGCTTTCGGCATCGGTGGCTTCATGTTGCGGTTCGGATCGCGTCAGCGCTGGTGCCCGCCTCCCCTGGCAGCGTGGCTGCTGTGGGTGGGCTTGGCGAGTCTTTCCGGCTGCTTCGAGCATCCGGCACGACCCGTTTTGGGCTACGAGCAAGGCGATCTCAACTGCCAGGATGGCATCGACAACGACCAGGACGGCTTGATCGATTGCTCGGACATCGATTGCGCTTGGAGTACAGGATATTGCGGCGAGGTCATTCCGGTCATTCCAACATTGGAACCGGAGACGACGCCGGCCAAGTGCCGCGACTTCATCGACAACGATCAAGATGGCAGCTTCGACTGTGGCGACCGCAACTGCCAGGGCGTGCCGGAAGCGTGTTGCCTGCTGGAGTTTGATGACAAGTCCTGCTCTGACGGAATCGACAACGATCACAATGGGTTTGCCGACTGCCTCGACTACGGCTGCGCCAAAGGCATGTTCGTCAGCGTTTGTGTGGAGAACACCGATGCGCTGTGCGCCGACGGCAAGGACAACAACGGCGACAAGAAGATCGATTGCGACGACAAGAACTGCTCGAAGGCCAAGCCGTGCCAGCCGACCGGTGTCAGCGGGCCGGAAGACACGACGGCCACCTGTATGGACCACTTCGACAACGATGGCGATGGGTTTGCCGACTGCAAGGACTACAGCTGCTCGCAGAGCAAGGATGCGGCGATCGCGGCCGCCTGTGCGAATCTGCCCGGAGAAACCAGCCTTGCACAATGCACCGACCATGTCGACAACGACGGCAACGGCTATGCCGACTGCGCCGACTACTCGTGCACCAAGTCGATCGATCCAGCCATCCTCGACTACTGTCTGGCCATTTCCGAGGACACGCTGGCCAAGTGTCGGGACGGAAAGGACAATGATAGCAACAAGTACGCCGATTGCGACGATCGCAGTTGCACCGGCAGCACGACCATCGACACCAACGTCGTGTGCGGCGACCCGAGCGATTGCATCGACACGGCCGCGAAGTACTGCGCGAGCATCATGGAAGTGACGTTTGCCAAGTGCACGGACAGGATCGACAACGATCACAATGGCTACGCCGACTGCGCCGACTACAGCTGCCGGCAGAATGCCGACATGGCGGTACGCCAAGCGTGCCAGGAAAGCCTCGGCACGGACACCGCGGAGAACAACGCGCGCTGCAGCGACGGCAAGGACAACGATCTGGACGGCGCGGTGGACTGCGACGACTGGGACTGCTCGTGGAACCCAGGCGTGACCGTCTGCTCGGGCCCGAAGGTCTGCGAACTCGGCCACAAGCCCAACCAGACACTGGCGAAGTAGTCTAGGCAGATAGCTGCGAAATGATTGAGGACCAGCATGAACGGCACGACAGCGCAAAGGTTGGCTTGGGGTGCGATCGGGATGATCGCTTGCTTGGGTTCGCCCGTAGCCATGGCCGAAGATGCGCCAGGCCATGAGGCCAACTGCGCGGATCGCAAGGACGATGACGGCGACGGCATGGTCGACTGCGCCGACGCGGACTGCAAGGCCGACCCAGCGTGCAGGGTCGGCAGCGGCCCCGAGAACACCGATGCGCGCTGCAGCGACTGGTTCGACAACGATGGGGACGGCGCGATCGACTGCGACGACGTGGACTGCGACGCGTCCAACATCACGGTGTGCAAGGGCTCGTGGAAAGGCGAGGCGGGCGGTATGGGCGCCGCCTCAGTCGCGCCACTTGGCGACGATCTGCCTGAATTGAAAGGCGACATGAGCGTCGAGGACCTGATCGGCAAGGGCGGCGACATCGACGGCGAGCGCAACGACGAAGTCTGTGCCGACGGCATCGACAACGACGGCGACGGCCGCACCGACTGCGCCGATTACGGCTGCCGTTTCGACCCGGAAGTGACGGTCTGCCGCGGCAACCCGGGCATGCGCTTCTCGATCGTCGGCGCAGTCGAAAACAGCCGGCTGGAGAAGGGCCTGCAAAACGAGTTCGACAAGGATGCGGTCAGGCCGCAGTACCAGACCGTGTTCACCAAGTTGCAACTGCGCAGTTTCGGGCCGATTGCCGCGATCCAGAACTCGTTCTACCTCGTCAGTCTGCGCGCGGAGCGCACGCCGCGCATGACCTTTGCCCTGTTCCAGGTGCCGATCGGCCACAGCCAGCACACGATCAACATCAATAGCGGCGGCGGTGGGTTGTCGGCGGCGCTCATCACGTCGACCTCCAAAATGCTGTTGCTGGATCCGGCGTACTACGTCTACAACGGCTTCGAACAATCCAACGGCGCAGCGATTGAAGTCGCAGGGCCCTTGATGACGGGCCACAAGCTGACCTACCGCGCGTTTGTCGCCGGCGGCTCCGGGCGCTCGACCGGCAACATCGGCGGCGTGTACTACACCAGTGATGAGCGAAACTATACGTACGGCGGCGGCTTTCAGTTGGGCATCAACTTCGTCGGGGTCTGGAGCCGCTTCGATTCACCGTTCCTCTACACGCCCGCACCGCTGATGGCGTCGGTGCAACTCGGCGTCAAGTTTGATCAACGCGCGCAAGAGCGCTATCCGGCGGCGAACGTCATCGGCATCTTGCGCTGGAAGCGGCTGTATTTTCAAGCTGAAACCTACATGAAGCGCGAGCTCGAATACGAGTTCAATGCCCTGGCATGGAATGTCCAGGCGGGGCTGCTGGTGCTACCCAAGCGGCTGCTGCTTGCAGGGGATGTGGGTGAGTTCACGGCGGGCGCAATGGGAAATGTGAGCGTTCTGCTGCAGCCCGACCTGAAAAAGCAGCTAAAGCAGTTGGACGAGCGGCAGTGGCGCGTGGCGGCCCATCTGTACTTCTGGCGCAATATCGGGATCATCAGCGCGCTGTACCGCGACCGTGTCGTGCAGGCTCCCGGCGGCGTGGGCGATCCGACGCATGAGAAGGAAGCGCTGCTGTCGGCGCAGTTTCGCTTCTAACTGCCTGGCCAACAAAGCGAACAGAGCGTTTTTCGCTGGGTCGCGACGACAATTGCGCGATCGAGCGATCACCACTTCGTCGGCCCATTCTCGGCCGGCGCGGGGTGGGCGTGAACTGGTCGGAGGCGATGCGCGGTCGCGTGTGGGCGCCAGCGGCGGCAGCTGCAGCCCTGGGCACCGCCATGGGTTTGTGGCTGCCGATCTGGCTGCCGGCGGTCGAGTTGGCCCTGGCGCTGTGCCTGGCGGTGGCGGTGGTGCAGTCGCGGCGCGGCCGCACCGTGGCCGGTCCCGCGACCGCCTGGTTGGCACTGCTCTTGGTGCTGTTGTGGCGCGCGGCGCTCGTGGCCGCGCCGGATCCGCCGCCGCCACTGCAGCCATACCTGCCGCGAACGCAACCGCCGATCCTGCGCCTGCTTGCGGTGAACGAGCCAGAGTGGACTGTCGGGGGACACCGCGTGTTGGCGCGCTGGCTGGCGACCTGCGAGAGCCAGGCGCCCGCGCCGGGCCTGCGCTGTGAGCGCCGTTGGGGTCTGGTGCGCGTCGACGTCACCGGGCGCGATGTGCGGGTGCATATCGGTGATACTTTTCGTGTTCCTGCGTTCGCCTCCCCTGCGCCGGGCTACGGCAACCCAGGCGCCTATGATCTGCGCCGCCAGTGGCATTTGGCGGGAATCGTCAGCGAAGTCCGAGTCCACAAACCGGAGTTGATCGCAGTTGAGCCCGATCCTGGGACGCCGCTGGATGGGTGGCAGCGGGGAGTGGACAGCGTCTTGCGCGCCATTGGCAGCCTGCGCAGGCACTTGGCTACATGCCTGACGACCCGCGTGCCGGGTCGACCCGGTGCGGTATTGGCCGCGCTCGCGCTCGGCGATCGGAGCAGCGCGGACCCCGCATTCCAGGACTGGCTGTCCGCGACGGGAACCACCCATGTCATGGCCGTGTCGGGCAGCCACCTGGCCATCGCGGTCTGGTTGGCGCGGGCTGCGTTGCAGTTGCTGCTGTGCCGTCTGACACCGGGTCTGCTGCGTCGCAGGCCCCTGGACAGTTGGCTGGCGCTGCCTTGCGTAGCGGTGGCATGGGGTTACGGTCTTCTCACCGGCGCGGCGGCGAGCACGCTGCGCGCGGCGTGGATGGCAACGGTCTTGCTGCTCGGGCGCGCCGCGGGACGCCGGCTCGATTTGGGAGAGTCCTTGGGAGCGGCAATCACGGTCCTGCTCGTGTGGGACCCTGCGACGCTGGCGGACATCGGCTTCGGTCTGTCCGTGCTTGGCGTTCTCGGCCTTGCTTGGGCGGGCAGCGGCGCGCAGGGCGACGCTCAACACCTCGTCGGCCGCGCGCGCAGCTTGTGGCGCACGTGCCTTGCACCCAGCGCGACCACTGCCCCCATGGTCTTCTATACCTTTGGCGCCCTGCCGCTGGCCTCGCCTCTCGCCAATGCGCTGCTCGTGCCGTTCACGGCGCTGCTGCTGCCGTTTGCGTTGCTGGCCATGGCGATCGCCGCGGTTCCGCAGTTGCCGCCCTCGCTCGCCGATCTGCTTGAAGTTGCGTGCCGCTGGTCCGTGGCCCCGCTGGAACTGGGCATGCACATTCCGCGTTCGGCGTTGCCGGTCTGGCGCCTGGAAGGCCTTGCAGCGCTCGCCGCCGGCCTCGCCGTGCCACTCGTGTTGGCAGCCGTGTGGCATGGCGCACCTTGGCGGCGGCGCGCAGTCCTTGGCGTGGCGTTGGCCGGGCTGTGCATCGGCTGGTGCACCTGGCGTGATCGCTTGCCGGACGGAACATTGCGCGCATTCGTTCTGGATGTCGGACATGGCGACTGCACGCTGCTCGAGTTTCCAGATGGCTCCACGATGCTGGTCGACGGCGGCGGCGAATTGGGCGACGACGGCCGCGTCGGCCGGTTGGCGGTGGTGCCGTTCCTCTTGCGGCGCGGCGTGAGCCGCATCGACCGGATGGTGCTGACCCACGCGCATCCGGACCACGAAAATGGCTTGCTCGCGGTGGCGCGCGCGCTGCCAGTTGGCGAGCTGTGGTGGAACGGCCAGATGCCCAAGGGTTCAGAACACGAAGCATTGATGGCCGAATTGAAACGCCAGGGTGCGCGCTGGCGCAGCTTTGCGCCGGCCCCAACCGGCCCGCGCAGTTTCGTGTTTGGCGGTGTGCAGTTGCGCATCCTGTGGCCGGTGCCAGAGCGCGCGCCCTACGAACCCAAGGCTGACATGAACGACAACTCGCTGGTGCTGGAGCTTTCGACGGGCGCGCATCGACTGCTGCTCGCGGGCGACATCGAAGCGCCGACCGAGGCGGTGCTGTGTGCTTCCGGCGCGCTGCGACACGTCGACGTCCTCAAGGTGCCGCATCACGGCAGCCGCACCTCCAGCACGTCCGGCTTGCTGGCAGCGCTGGGCCCGCAACTGGCGATTGCCGGTGCGCGCCCATGGGGATCCCTGCCCTTCCCCCATCCACAGATTCGCGAACGCTATGCGGCTGCAGGGATTCCGTTGTGGACGACGGCGCAAGGCATAGTGGAACTGCGGCTGGACGCGGATGGTGTCTCGGCGCAGCAAGGCAACCGCTGGCTGCGCCTGCCGGCCAGCGCGCCGCCGCACATCAACAGTTCAATATCGTTAGAGAAAATCAAATCCCGGCCGGCGCCAGGCGAGGAAGACCGGGCAACGACGGGCATGGCGACAACCAGCCTTGCACACGTCCGTGGCGACCATTGCGCGGTTCTTGCGCTGCGGGCACGGCAAGAAATGGCCTCCCTGCAACGCGATCGTCTTCAGCACTTTGTCCGGTTCGCGTCGCGGCATGGTGGGCTCGCGTATACGGCGCGCGGTGATCGCTGTCAAAACAATGATCGTTTGACGGCCGCTGGTCTGACGGGCTTGGGCGCGCCAGCGCCCGCAGGCAGCGGTTGAGCGGCACCGTCGCAGGCACGCGGTCGCACGCCGCGACACCGGGACAGCGACTTTCGGATCGGGTACGATGTCGCGCATGTCAGGCCGCAGAGCGAAGCAGCACCGCACACGCGCGGACACGGCGATCGAGGCAGGGGCGACGCCGCGAGCGAGCGAATCGGCCGGTTTGCCTGCTGCGCCCTGTGCACCTCAGCCGCCACCGACGTGGCGCGAATTCTCCGTTGCGCTCGTTCTCGCCGCAGCCGCGGCTGCGCTGTTTGTCTGGCCCGTGCTCGGCACCGACAACCGCTGGGGCATCAACGATTGGGATCAGCACCAACTCTACTATGGGTTCGCGCGCTGGTCCTTGGTCGAGCGCCACCAATGGCCATTCTGGAACCCCTTCATGTGTGGCGGCAATCCAGCGTTCGCCAATCCGCAGTCGTTCTCGGGCAGTCCGCTGTCGGCACTGCTGTTGCCACTCGAGGACCTGCTCGGACTTCGCTTGCTTGTCTGGTTCTACGCCGCACTTGGCACCGCGGGCGCCTGGCTCTTTGGCCGACGTGTCGGCTGCAGTCGCATCGCTGCGTGGTTGCCCGGCGCGGCCTTCGGGCTCGGCTCCACCTATGCGTTGCACGTGGCGACGGGGCATTCGACGTGGTTCGCCATGGCCTGGTTGCCGTTCGCCCTCACCGCTCTTCACGCCGCGTTCACACGCGCATCGGCCGCAATCCTGGCGGGCGCTGCCGCAGCACTGGTCTTCTACGGTGGCAACGCCAATCTCTTCGTGTGGTTGTTTGTCGTGTGCGCCGCCTGGGCCGCGGCCCAAGCCGTCGCGCGCCGCAGCTACGCGCCCCTCGCGGCTCTGGCCCTCATGGCTGCGTCCGGCGCCGGTTTCGCTGCTGCCAAGCTCGTGCCCATGGCTCACTTCCTGAGCCGCGTCACGGCCAAGGAAGTCGCCGATGCGTCCAGCGGCAACCTCGACATGCTCTGGAACGCGCTGCTCGGCCGCGAACAAACGCTGCGTGCCTACGAACAGCACGCTGCCGGCATCACATGGCGCTTCTGGGAGTACGGCGCTTATGTCGGTCCCGCCCTCCTGGTCGGCGCCGCCTGGTATGTCGCAACCCACTGGCGCCGCGCCGCACCGCTCGCCGCGTTGGCACTGGCCTCGCTGTGGATCGCGCTGGGCTACAGCCACGGAGCGTGGGACCTGCTGCGCATCTTGCCCGGATTCTCCAGCATCCGCGTGCCCTCGCGCGCCATCGTGTTCGCACCACTTGCCATTGCCACGCTCGCGGCCCTGTTGGTGACGGAGTGGGAGCACCGCCTGCCGCGTCTGGCCGTGTTCGGCATCGTCGCGCTCGTGATCGTGGACATCACTTGGGTCAGCCGCAAACCACTGCACGAGGCGCTCGTCGTCGAGCCGCAACAGGTTGCGCGCGCCGCATTTGAGCAGGTCGACGGCAAGCGCGACTTTCGCAGCGGCTGGGATCCCGTAGCACGGCGCTACTTTGCCCCCTATTCGGACATGTACCCCGCCTTCCTGGCGGGGCGCGGCACGATCAACTGCTACGACAGACTGCATCTTCCGGTCTTCGCGGTACCCGCACGCCGCCGCGGTGGCGCAGTGGATCCGCGCTGGCGCGGGGAGGCCAGGTTGGAGTCGGGGGGCAGCGCGACGCTGGCCCAGGTGGGCGGCAGCCGGTTGATCGCAGACGTTGAGCCGACCGCCGCAGGGCGCTTGATCCTCAACCAGAATTGGGCTCCCGGTTGGACCACACTCGACGCAAGGCCGGCGCTCGATGTCGATGGACTGCTGGCCGCCGACGTCAAGCCCGGCGACCGAAAAATCGTGTTTCAGTATGCGCCGCCCGGTCTCGGCTCTGGCGCAGCGCTGAGCTTGTTGACCATCCTGGCGTGGCCGGCCTTTGCACTGTTTCGGCGTCGATCTGCGCGCCCATCGATCGCCAGGCGGCCAGCGTGAACCCCTGGGAGCGTGTCGGACTACCGTGCGTCAAAGCTCCATCGATGCTTGTTGTTTGGGGCCGCTCGCACCGTCCAGATGGCCCCGCCGCAGGGTTTCGGCGAGGTCACAAAGGGCAGCCAGTGAATCGGGTTCGTCCTCGCGACGCGCCACGGGCACGAGCGTAGCGCCGGCACCGATGCGCTCGCGCACCCGTTTGAGGTGATCGGCGTCGTCACGGCTCATCGCGGCGAGTTGCCGGGCAACAAGGGCCATCGCCCGCGCCGCTCGCTGGCGTTCGCGCGCATCATCGAACGCGCTTGCACCGCGGTGCTGCAGCCACGCGTTCAGGTCACGCTCCAATTCCGGCCCCGCGCTGGCTGGCGACGTGGCGAAGGGTGCCACACGATTGACCACGAAAGCACCGACTTCCATCTGATGCTGCTGCAGGTGCTCGCCGAGGAACAAGGCCTGCTCCGTACTGGGCCCATCGCACGCCGCCACCAAGACGAAACTCGTCTGCGGGCTGGCCAGCAGCGCCTGGACTTCGCGGGCGCGGGCCACGAAGCCATCGAACGTCTCGGAAAGGTGAGAGAAGAACTCCAGCAAGTTGCCGAACATCTCCACGCTGGTGAACTTGGACAGGCCGCGCATGACGACCGAGCCAGTGCGAAACATGCCGCTGCGCACACGTCCGGGCGGCTTGAGCAGCATACGAAATGCTGGAGAATCAAAGAGATCCACAAGGCGTCCCGGCGCATCGAGAAAATCGAGCGCGTGTACCGACGGCGGCGTATCCAGCACGACGAGATCGTACTCGCCGGAGGTCGCACACTCGTAGAGACGTTCGCAGGCCATGTACTCCTGCGAGCCAGCCAGAGCCGTCGATGCCTGGCGGTAGAATGGATGATTTAGGATGATATCGCGGCTTTCCTCTGATCTGGCATAGCGCGCCACGACGCGGTCAAAGGTGCGCTTCACATCGAGCATGACGGCATCGAGCGGCTGCTCGATAGGACAGCCCTGCGCCGCGAAGTCGGCGATGCTGATCCGCTGAACCTGTTCAGAAAAAGCGGCAAGCCCCAAGGCGTTGGCCAGACGGCGCGCCGGGTCGACGGTGAGCACGAGTGGACGCCGGCCTGCTTGCGCTGCAGCGACTCCGATCGCGGCCGACAGCGTCGTTTTGCCCACGCCCCCTGCGCCGACGCACACGATCACCTTTTGGCGTTCGATGAGGGTCGAGAGGGTGATGGACATGCACGGCTCACTGCGGTGGTGGGTGGATAGGCGACGCACACGATGACAAACCCAAGGCGTCCGTCGGCCGATGTCCGACAGACGCCTCGGGCGGCGCGGCCGTCGTACATGCCGCGGCGCTACGCGTCAACCGATTCCCGATCGCCCACGTCGCCCCGATCACCAGCGACCTCGACGCAATCAGCCGATAGCGCCGGATCGGGCGTCGTTGCGTATGGACCGGTTGCGTCATGCGCGCTATAGAGCGGAGCAGAATCACCCAAGGAGATCTCGGATGGATGCGCGCAAAGACAGGTTGATCGAACTGCTGCTGCTCCACTCGTTCCAGTTCCGCACGGATCCTCTGTTTACGCTGGCGAGCGGCAAGACCTCTCCGTATTATGTCAACTGCAAGCCCGTCACGCTGCACCCGGAGGGACTCAACCTCGTCGGAGCGCTCGGCTATGAGATCGCCAAGCATCTCAGCGTGCGAGCCGTCGGCGGCCTGACTTTGGGCGCCGATCCAATCGCTTGTGCGATAGCGATGCACAGCTTTTCGCGTTCACGACCGCTCCAGGCTTTTGTCGTGCGCAAGGAGCCCAAAGGCCACGGCATGGCGCGCTGGCTGGAAGGGGAATTGGCGCCCGGATCGCGGGTCGCCGTCCTGGATGACGTGATCACGACAGGCGGTTCGACGCTGGCCGCCATCGATCACACCCGCGAATCCGGGTTGGTTGTCGACGAGGCCATCGTGCTGGTCGATCGCGAGGAAGGCGGTCGCGCCGCCATCGAGGCGCACGGCGTCAGGGTGCATGCGCTGGTCACGCTGTCCGAGTTGATGGCGCGGCGCGGCGCCGCAGCCGCACACGCTGCAGCCGCCATGTAGTCAGTCAAACGTCCAGGCCAGGCCCATCTGCGCGGCAACGCCAGCGTGCAAGAAGTTGGTCATGCCGCGTGCCCCGACCGTGATGAGCAAGTGTGGGCGGTCGAAAGCGCGCACCTGATAGCGCACGCCGACTTCGGCGAAAAATCCAAGCGCGTCACCTAGTTTCGTGTTCATGTAGGACAGGGTAGTGCCCAACTCGGCGTAACCTCGCTCGCGCGCCCAGGCGTCGGCCGCCGTTTCGCCACCGACCATGCAACCCACGCCCAGCCAAGGATGCCCGTCCAGCAGCGCGCCCACCTGCAGTTCGCTGCCGATGTACAGTTGGCGCCGATGGCGACGCGCCTTGCCGTGCAACAGGATGCCCAACGGGTTGCCAGCGATCGGCGCCACGACCATGTTGAGGCCGAGTTCGCGGGCGCGGACGTCGTTGCGGTCGTAGTCCAGCGCATCGGCGGCGCGGGGGCTTGCGAGACCGGCCGCCACCACGATCACGCAGGCGACGAGCCGGAGCAGCAAGGACGGGCACAGTGCGGACATGGCAGGCGATGTAGCGCAGCGGCGCGGGACTGACAAGGCGACTCACAGGCTCGCCGAGCGTGTCAGCCGATGAGAAACGTGGCGGCGATGGGGACGCTGGCCGCACCCGGCATGCGAATGGGCAGGTCCGAAGGCACGACCGTCTCGTCATGTTGACTGAGATCAAGGCCCTGCACTTCCTGGTCTTGGGTCACGCGCAGCGGCGAGAGCAGGTCGATGGCGCGGAGCAACAAGAAGCTCATCGCCAGGACAAAGACACTCACCATGCCAAGGGCCAGCAGGTGCGTGCGAAACAGCTCTGCGCCACCGTAGAACAGCCCATCCGCGCCACCTTCGTTGACCGCCTTCTGCGCCAACACGCCCGTTGCCAACATGCCGACGATGCCGCCAACGCCGTGGCAGGGGAAGACATCGAGGGTGTCGTCGACGTTGGTGCGCGTCTTCCAATGGACTGCCATGTTGCTGACGACCGCAGCGAGCGTGCCGATGGCCATGCTGGAACCGACGCTGACAAAGCCGGCGGCCGGCGTGATCGCGACGAGGCCGACGACGGCTCCGATGCACGCGCCCATGGCCGTGGGCTTGCCGCCACGGGCGTAGTCGACCGCGAGCCAAGCGAGCATGGCCGCGGCGCTGGCGGTGTTGGTGGTGAGAAAGGCCTGTGCGGCCGTGCCATTGGCGCCCAGGGCCGAGCCGGCGTTGAAGCCGAACCAGCCAAACCAGAGCATTCCGGTGCCCAGCAGGACGTAGGGAATGTGCGCGGGCGAATGCACCTGACCGCTCTGGTGTCCCGTGCGTTGACCCAGCACGATGGCAGCGGCGAGCGCCGCGATGCCCGCCGACATGTGCACAACGGTGCCGCCAGCGAAGTCGAGCACGCCCATCTTGTGCAGAAAGCCATCCGGATGCCAGGTCCAATGCGCGAGCGGGCAATAGATCAGCAGCGTAAACAACACGATGAACAAGAGGTACGAAGAAAAGCGCACACGCTCGGCAAAGGAACCGGTGACGAGCGCGGGCGTGATGATCGCGAACTTGAGCTGGAACAGGGCAAAGACCGCCAACGGCACGGTGGGACTCAATGTCGCATGGCTGGCCACGCCGACGCCGCGCAACATCAAGAAGGTGCGCGGATCGCCGATGACGCCGCCCACGCTGTCGCCGAAAGCCAATGAGAATCCGACGACGACCCAGACGAGCGTCACGACGCCCATGGCGACGAAGCTCTGCATCATGGTCGAAATGACGTTCTTGGTGCGCACCATGCCGCCGTAGAAAAAGGACAGGCCGGGCGTCATGAGGAGCACGAGAGCCGACGCCGTGAGCATCCACGCCGTGTCTCCCGAGTCGATGGGGCCGCCGGGATGGGTTGGCGGCACGGGTCCGGGCGCGCCGATCGCCGCCAGGCCGCCAAGCACCAGAATGAGGAAGGGAACCACCGTCTTCGCGTTCACTGCCAGCCTCCTGCGAACTTCATTCGCGTTTCGCAGTTCGAGTCGAGCACGCATGCCCTCATGCGTCGTCTTCGCAGCGAAGCCGTGCGTGCTGTCTGGAGTCTAGGGAGGAATTGTTTCCAATTCGTTTCGAACGCTCGCCGATGCGCTTCCATATGTCGGATGTGTTTCGAAACGCCGGGGATAGCGTGTGGCGAGCCAGCGCTTGGAGGCAGCGCGGTCTGACCTGGACCCGGCGGAGAGGGGGTGGCCGAGCCCAGGCAGACGCGCTTGGACGTTGCGGACCAGCGGGGGGGATGCCAGCCAGCAACTCATGGGCACAACGCGCGACCCGACCCGTCTATTCCTTGCACGCCGAATTCACCGCCGACGTGGCTCCCGATCCACCGATTTCGGATGCGGATCAAGACGGCTGGCCGCCGCTCCCGGAATCACACATACTGGCGGCGGCAGCAATGCCGGCAAGCAGGTGCGATGCGTTCGTGTTTGTTGCGTAATATTGCGCTATTGCAGATAACCGCCTGCGCCGTTGCCTGCGCGGGCGCACCGCCACCCGCAGGCGCAGATACCGCGGACGGAGGTTCGGCAGACGCTGCCGCGGACACCTCCGACCCGCTCGGCGTGCACACATGGCACCGGCGTGTCGCCCTCGGCACTTTGCAGACTGCCGCCGACGGCAGCACGCCGCCCGTGACGTTCACGGTGCCGCCCCAAGCCACTTCCGTTCTCATCACGGTGCGGGGCGCGCCGGCCTTCGAATACACGCTGTCCGGCCTGTCCGGTCCATCGGGCGCGATCATCGTGCCGAAGAACTGGCTCGATCTCAGCAGCCAACCGTGGTTGTGTTTGCCACCCTTGTGTATCAACCGCATCGCCGCCGAGCCTGCCATCGCCGCCTTTCTCGTGCCGAACACGCCGTCGACGCAGCTCGCTGCGGGCCTGCACACGCTACGGGCCTATGCCTTCGATCACCCAGCGGGTGCTCACCAACGCTCGCCCAAGTCCGTGCCACTCGAAGTCGCCGTCAATCTGGTCGCCAAGCCCGCAATCTGGAAGCAGAACGGGCGCATCGACGTCAACTTCTGCCTCACCGGCTATGCCGGCATCACGGCCGCCTACGCGCCGCAACACCCGCGCATCGTCACCGCGCTTGCGGACTTCAAAGCGATCTATGCCCAAGCCCGGATCGAACTCGGCGAGGTCCGCTTCTTCGACATCGCGACCGACACCATGATCTTCGTCCACGACGACGGCAGTGATGGGGAGCTGGGTGATCTTTTTGAGAAAGGCGCGGGCCTACCACTCGGCGTCAACGTGTTCCTGGTCGATGCCGTACAGCGGATGCCAGCGATCGGGGCGGGATCGTCCTTGATCATGGGCCTGGCCGGCGGTATTCCCGGGCCGCCCCTCGAAGTGGGAACGCGGCGTTCGGGCGTCGTCGTGTCGCTGCGCATGTCTGGGGGGCCGGACGTGCTGGGACGAATCATTGCACACGAAGTTGGCCATTTTCTTGGTCTATTCCACACGATCGAGCAGAAGACCGGCAACGAAGCGCCGATAGCGGACAGTCTGCCAGATACGTCCGACGCGGATGCCGACAACCTCATGAACTGGCTGCAAACGGAGAACTCGTTCACGCTCACGCCGCAGCAAGCGGGCGTGTTGCACGACAATCCTTGGGTGGCGCCGACCAACCTGCCCTGAACGGCGGAGGCGAACGATGCAAGTGCGAATAGTCCCGACAATACTCTGGATATCGCTGACGGTGCCCGGTCTCTGTGCCGCCACGTCGGCGATTGCGGCGGATATTGCGCAGCCGCTGCGGTCGTGGCTGCTCGCGATCGAGGCCGTGCCCAATGCCGAACAGGTGCGACGCGCAGGCGGCGCCCACACGGAGGCGCTGCTGGACGCGGTGATCCGCGACACCAAGGAGACGTCGTACGCGCGGCACCGCGCGCTGAGCTTTCTGTCGCTGCTCGACACACCGGCGGCGTTGCACACGCTACGCAAGCATTTGATGCTCAAGGATGATTCCCTTCGCGCGACTGCGGCGGTGGCTTGGGCGTCGGGTCCGGGACGGCGGCAACCGCAGGACGCGTGGCCGGACCTGGATCGACTGCTGGCAGATCGCGCGCCGCAAGTGCGCGCCGCGGCAGCGCGGGCGCTGGCGCTGGCGGGCGATGGCAAGGGCGCGCGCGATCGGGCGCTGCGGCGTCGCGCCCGCGAATCGGTGCCGGAGGTGCAAAAGGCTCTGGATCGCGCAGTGCAGCAGTTGGATGCGCGCGAGGCGGGTGCACGCACTCAGTAGCTCAAGGCGAGCACCGCTCCGGCGCCACCCGGAACAGGCATCGGCGCAAGACGCCAACTGGCATGCGGGGTTGTGGGCGCTGCGTCCTTCACAGGTGCGGTCAGATACAGAACGCCCGTCGTGACGGCCAACGCGGCGCCGGCGCCGAGTGCGACGATCGTCCAGGTCTGGTCGCGCTCGATTGCCGCAATCCTTCGTTTTCCCTCTGCTTCTGCGCCTGGGCAACCGCCTTTCACGCCGTAACTGCATGGCTGGCCGGTGACATCTTTGTACTCGGCGAGCGTCGAAGGCAACGGCCGGCTCGATGAGTCAAAACGCTTTCCAAAATCGTCGCTTTCTTGCAACGCCATCACGCCGAAAACGGCGCTTGCGCCCAGGCTCAGCACCGTGGCACCGCCTGCGACCCACGCCCAGGTGCGATCATGGGGCAGCGTGTTCGGATCCACCGGCGCGACCAGCACGACCTCGATGACCTTGAGCTCGCCCGCAGTCAGAGTAATCGCGGGTCTTTCAAAGGGAATGCGCCGCTCCATCGTGACGCGCACCGAGTAGGTTCCCGCGGCGAGCTTGACGTCGCCTTGGGCATCGACATCACTGGGTTGCTTGTCGATCTCCAGCACGGCACCGGATGGCAACCCCTTGAAACGCAAAACACCCGGCCGCGATCGCAGGATGTCTTCGACGATCTTGATGCGCCCCACCGTCGCCTCGCGGTCCTTGGCAAAAGCCGGGGTCACTGGCGCAACCTTCAGAAACAACTGGTAATAGAGCAGTGCCTTCTCGTGGTTGGTCGCCTGATCGAGCGTCTTGGCCAAGGCCAGGATGATGAGCGGCTCCTTGTCGTACTTGGCCTGCGCACGGCGGAACAGTTCGAGCGCCGCATCGTAATCCTGTGCTTTGTAAGCGATCTTGCCCTGATTGAAGAGTTCGAGTGCCTCCTCACGGTTGCGCCCTTCTTCCGCTGTGATCTGCATCGGTTGTGCGAGCAGCGGCGCGCCCGGGATCGGCACCGCGGTCAGTGCGAGGGCAACGAGCAAGGCAAGGCGGCGCAAGGCGAACGACATCACGGCATTCCATGTGCGGCCACGCGAACCGCCGCTTGTGTGCGGGCGGCCCTCGTCGACTCCGCCTGCTGTGTCGCTCGCCGTGGGCTCAAAGTCAATGTTTTGGCGCATTCGCAGGCGGCTCGCCATCCAAGTCGATACGAAAGTCGTTGTCGCCGTGCGGCTTGGCCGTATGCGGACGCGGCTCAATGGGCTTGACTTCCGGCTTGTCCGGGCGGGCCGCCGGTGCTGCCTTGGGCGTGGGCGTCGACGGTTCAGCCTTCGAAGGAGCGGACTTGCGGGCAGTCCGCGTCGCCGGTGCAAGGCCTGTGGCCGGACGCACCGCGCCTTGCCGCTCTGGCTCCACGGGCGGCATCGGAACGACTTCGGCAACAGGCGCGGCAGCAGGCGCCACGACCGTCGGCGGCTGCGCAATCGGCGCAGGTATCACAGCGGGAGCAGCGACTTGCGGCTGCGGTACCGCCATGGCCGGCGCCGGGCTGACCAGCACTGGCGCAGACGCGGGCTTGTCGGCCAGCAGGGCCACCGCGACCGCCGCGACCGCGACAAAGCCCACGGCCCCGAGCCCCATCCACAGCGGCGCGCGACTCGGCGGAGCAGGCACCCGTGCCGGCGTTTGTACAGGTTGATCCTGCACTTGCGACAAACTTGACGGCGAATTCACAGACAGCACCGTCGCCGTATCGACGCCCTCCATGCCCATAGTCGTGAGATTTTCCAGCGGGTTGCGCGTCACCGCTGTCGCACCGGACTCGGCCGCAGCGCGCTTGGCCAGCCCCAGCAGCTCGACCAGCGCCAACGCCGACTGAGGCCGCTGATCCGGGTCTTTTTCCAGGCACTTGAGGACAGCCCGCTCCACCGAGGCCGGCACATGCGCAATGCTGCCATCGCGCGGCATCGCGGCCGGCGGATCCTTGATGTGCGCCACCAGCACCGTCATCGGCGTGTCGCCCTGGAACGGCGGTCGACCGGTCAGCGCCTCGTACATCATGATTCCCAGTGAATACAAGTCGCTGCGACCATCGATCGGATCGCCCTTGGCCTGTTCGGGCGACATGTAGGTCGGCGTCCCCATGATCATGCCGCTTTCAGTCAATTGGCTCTGCGACGGGCTGGTCTCCTTGGATTGAATCTTGGCAATACCAAAATCCAGCAGTTTCACAAAGTTCGGATCACCCGCCACCGGCAGCAGCATGATGTTCTCGGGCTTCAAGTCGCGATGCACCAACGGCATATTGTGCGCTTCGGTCAGGGAATGGCACACCTGGATCATGATGTGCAACAGCGTCTCCCAGGACATCGTGCCGGTGCGATCCAGACGGTGGCCGAGCGTCTCGCCTTCCAGGTACTCCATCGCGAGGAACAGGGCGCCATCCTCGTGCGCTCCGAAATCGAAGATGTGAATCGTGTTCGGATGCTTGAGCTTGGAGACGGCTTGCGCCTCGCGCGTGAAGCGCTTGACGTGTTCGACCGATGTCAGGTGTTCGCTGCGCAGGATCTTGACCGCGACGACCTGGTTCATGTTCAGCTGCGTGCAGCGGTAGACCGCGCCGAAACCGCCTAGACCGATCACGCCTTCGACGCGGTAGCGCCCGGCAATCAACGTGCCGGCAGGATACGTGGGCGCAGGCGCATCCTGGACGCCGATGGTCTCGGCGCCGTCTTCAGGGCACACCGCTTCATGCGTCTCGATCGAGCAACGCGGGCATACGCGCATGTTCTGCCTGCGGTTCACGGGGCGGCGCAAACCGGGACGGAGCGAATCCACCCGACGCGCGATTGGCGCGCGCAGGGTGGCGAAAGACTAGCATGCCGGCGCGATCCGCTCAAACTCCTCGATAGAAACAATGGAGGGGCGACGCGGCACGGCGCATCTCTCCCTTGACAGACGGCCCTGAAACACTAGGTTGTGCGCAGGTTCCGATCCGCAGGAGCCCGAGGAGCCGCGCCCAGACCATGCCCGCCTACGACTACCGCTGTTCGTCCTGTGCCCATGTCTTTGAGAAGCAGCAACGGATCACCGATCCCGTCGGCGCGACGTGCCCGACTTGCGGCAACAGCGTGTGTGAGCGGCTCATCACCGGCGGCACGTTCCACCTGAAGGGCTCGGGCTGGCACGCGTCTGACTACGGCGCGCCAAAACCGTCGGAATCTGCGCCATTGCCTCCATGTGGCGTGGCGGGTGGCTGTGGCAACGCCTGCGACGCCAGTTGATCCACGCTGCCGCGCCGCGCCGCGATCGCCCAACGCTCCATGTCTCCCGCGTCTGCCGCTTGGAAGAAGCCCCGCATCCATTCGAACATCTCGTCGGTCGTCTGGGCACGCAACGCATGGGAACGCAGCAACGATCCGTGCGCAAAACCTTTCGACATGCGCGCGAGAAGTTGCTTGACGCGGCCCGCAATGGCGTGGTCGGGCATGTGGCCAGCCATGCGGTCGCGAAAGTCCTGCAGCAGCGCGAGGCGGTCGGCGCCGGTGGGTTGGCGCGTGGGTCGCCCCCTGACCAGATCGTCAATCTGACCGAAGATCCATGGATTCATGATCGCGGCGCGGCCAATCATCACGCCGGCGACATGCGTCGTTCGCAGGCGCCAGAGCGCCTCCTGCGCCGTCGTCACGTCGCCTGAACCCAGGACCGGGATCTTCACGGATTGCGCGACGGCATCGACGATGTCCCAATCCGCCTCGCCCGTGTACATCTGCATGCGTGTGCGGCCGTGCACCGCGAGCATCGCCGCGCCGGCATCTTCGACCAGCCTGGCCACCTGCAACGCGTTGATCGCGTCGGCACTCCAGCCGCTGCGGATCTTGACGGTGACGGGTATCGACACGGCGCGCACCGTGGCGTCGACCAGACGCGCGAGCTGATCGCACCGACGCATGAGCTCGGCGCCGCCGCCGCGCCGGACGACCTTGGGCGCCGGACAACCGCAATTGATGTCGACTACTTGCGCACCGCACTCCGCGACAATGCGCGCCGCATGGGCCATGCGGTCGGCGTCGGCGCCGAAGATCTGCACGGACAAGGGGCGCTCGTCCTCGGTGTGAAAGGCGAGTCGCATCGCGGTCTTCAGATTGGACCGCGTCAGGCCTTCGATGGAGATGAATTCGGTGACCAACAGGCCGACAGTGCCGCCCGAGGCCGCTTGCACGGTGCGGCGAAACGGGCTGTCCGTCACACCACTCATCGGCGCCAGAACGAAGGGGCGCTCGACGGTGACCTGTCCGCCCATGGTGAAGCTGCGGACGTAGCGCTGCGGTTCTGGACTGGGTGCGATGTCCGGTCGGTCGGAGGCGACAAGGTCGGGAGCGTTGGGCATGTCAGTGGTTACGCAGATTCGTGCGTGCGTTGGCCTCGAGCGCCGACACCTGCCCGGCTGGGTGCGACGCGTGGACATCATCCAGGTCTTTCAATGACATATCCCACATCGACAACGCGGCTTGCACGGTGAGCAACCCTTCGCGATCGCGCGACGGCTGCGGCTCTGGCGCCGCGGGCTGGTGTTCAGCCAGCATCGCGGCCAGACGCTGCGTCGCCATGCGCAGTTGGCGAATGCCGGCCACCGCGATGTGCTCTTGAAACCGCAGGGCCAGTTCGCTGCTGGCGCGCAGCAAATCCTCAAAGACATCGCGGGTCAGTTCCAGCGCGACGGTCGGCTCTGCGACGACGGTCGCTGAGCGCGGCGAGCGGTCGACCAGGGCCATCTGCCCGACGATGGATCCGGCGCGCAATGTGGCCAGCACACGCTCGCCGTCGTCGGCTTGCTTGCGAACTTCGACGGCGCCCGTCGCGAGCAGGAAGCAGGACCGCGCCGCACTGCCTTCCCGGCACAGGACTGCACCTTGAGCGTACTCGCGAGCCGGCGCCACCGAGGCAAGCAACTTGAGTTCGGCATTGGGATAATCGCGAAACGAAGGCAGGGCGCGCAGGTTGATCTGGGTCATGGCAGGCTCCAAGGCAAGGACGACCGGTCAGTCACCCGTCAGGCGCGCCCAAAGGCGAGAAAATACGGACTGTGAGGGCTCATGGACGACAGGTGCGACTGCCGCCGACGGCGAATGGCCATGGGTACGCACCGGCGGAAGACCACTGGACGGCCGATGCGGTCGCGGCGGCAACTGCTTGGGCGCATCGACTCGCAGTTCCTGATCGATGCGCTCATTGATGTTGCGCAGACGGCGTGTCACATCGCCGATGATCGCGCTGACGATCGCCGCAGCTGCAGGCGCGCACGACTTGCGCAGCTGCTGCAGGCCATCGCGTGATAGCTCATAGACAAGCGCATCCGAAACAGCAAGAACGGTCGCCGAGCGCTCCCCCGGATCGACAACCGCCATTTCGCCTACGACTTCACCCGACTCGATGTGACCGATCTCGACGTGGTGTCCGGCCTGGTCGGTCATCTCGACGCGCAGGTGCCCTTCGAGCACGATGACCATGGTCGTGCCGAGCTCTCCCTGGTGAAAGACCACGCTGCCCGCCTGAATCTGGCGCGTGTGCAGCACGGCATCGAGCGCGTCGCACGCCTCGTCGGAAAAGTTCTTGAAGAGCGGAATGGTGCGCATGATTGCGCGTGCCGTCGTCGACATGCCTGGCCCCCAGGGCGGCCAAGGAACGCCCCGTGCGCGGACCTGCGCGGCGCTCGAAGGCACTGCCCGAGGCAGCACCATAGCACACGGGCACACTTGCGCCAGTTGTTCGAACACGCGCACAAAGGGCTGGAGCGCTTGCGTTGCCTGGAGGCGTCGCGCATCCTGTCCGGCATGATGGGCTACCGCCTCGCAAGTCGCGACATCTCCTGGACCGCGCGCGCACTTAGGAGTTTTCGCAGAATGATTGCGATGAACTCCATTTGCTCCTTGTCTGGTCGCCAAGCTCACCGATGCGGATTCGCAGCGACGCCCGGCGAGCAAGTCGATCGACTGGTTCTTCGCCAGGCCCTTAGCGCCGTCATCTTGGTGTGCTGTGTCGCCTGCGAGCCCGAAGCCGCCCGCTGCGAAAAGGGGCTGTGTCCTGTCGGCCGCGTGTGCAATGCAACGACCGGTCTGTGCGAAACGGATGCCAAAATCGGCACCGGCTCGGCAGGTGTGTTCGGGCGATTCACGCTGCTCAAGCTCGCAGGCGGCGAAACGGGCGCAGTTGCCTACGACGCCCGCCACAAGAGCCTGGCCTTGCTGCAGGCACAAAACGGCGGCTGGAGACCCACCTTCATCGCGGGTCCGGCGGCGGCCGCTGAGGAAACGGCAGCCGGTCAGGCGTGCGCAGCCGTTGTTGCGCCGGACGGCAAGGTGCACGTCGCGTGGCTGCGCCAATCGGACGCAACGCTCTGGTACGGCGTCGGCTCGGCCGGTGGATGGCACCGCGAACAGGTCCTGGTGGCCGCACCGGGAAGTGTGAGCCGGCAGATGGCCATCGGCCTTTGGCTCGGCTCGCCGACCATCGCCTACCGGGACACCGACATCCGCGGCATCCGCGTCGCCAGGCGCGAGGCCAACGGCGAATGGAAGACCGAGACCGTTCCCGCGCCGTTGCCGCGACCAGGGCGCAACGCGCGGCAACCGGACTTGGGCCGGTCTCTGGCCATGGCCATCATGCCCGCGGGCCCGGCAATCACGGCGTACGACGCGGTGGACGGCGATCTCGTGCTCGCCGTGCGCTCGGCAGACGATTGGTCGGTGGCGCGCATCGCCGGCAGTGACCCGATCACGGGCGCCGACACGGGCGATTGTGGTGACCCATCCGCATTGGCACTCGGACCCGCAGGCGACCTCGTCGTGGCGTACCGCAACCGCAGCAGCGGGGAAGTCCTGGTGGCGCGCTCGAAGGCGGGCGTCATCAGTCACCAGGTCGTCGCTGGTGCGGCCTGGAACGACAAGGCGACAGCCAGCCAGCGCGTTGGCCTGCTGGGGACGGCCCTGGCCGTTGCGTTGCTGCCCAACGGCCGCGCGCTGGTCGCGATGCAAGACGGCAGTCACCTCGACATTCGCCTGGCCAGCGAGACGCCGACAGGCACGTTCGCACCCATTCAAGGTGGCGGCAGCGGAGGGCCACACGCCTGGCCCAGTCTGCTGGCGCGCAGCGATGGCGTGGTCGTCGCGTCGGTGGCGCTGCACGCCGCGCTGGGACCCGCGGGCGGCAGCCTCGTGCAGTGGACGATTCCCAAGGGAGCCACGCCGTGATGCTCCCCAACAAGTGGCCGTCGGCCACGATCGCACTGGCACTGACGCTGACCGCTTGCAGCGACAAGCCCCTGCTGCCGCTCGCTGCGCCGCTGACCGTGGAGCACACTGTCGCAGGCGCGGTGCGCGTGGTGCTGGTCGACGGTGATCTGGCGTCGCTCGCGGAAACGATTCGCGTCAAGGCGGGCAAGACGGTGGAGATCGCCGCGGCTCCCTGGCCGTTGCCTGGCGCCAGTGGTCAGACCCTCGGCGCCCTTGCGGGGTCGATCAGTTCGTCGCCTGGGACAGCGGTCTGGACCGATGATCGACACCTGCGCCTGACGTATCCGATGGGGAAACAAGCCGTTCCGCTGTCAATCGGTGCGCCGGGCGGCGCAGCCTGCGCATTCTCCTGGTCCGCGTCGGCCGGCTCGCTGGCCATCGAGCTGGAAGTGCGTCGATCGGCACAAGGTCTGGCGACCGCCAGCCTGGCCAGCGAACCCAGCACAGTCTGGCAGCAAGCCCAATTCATCGACGCCGAGACGTGCCTGGCTCAAGTGAATCCGAGCGCTCCAGCGCAGGTGCGTGCCCACGTCGAGTCTGAGGTGCGCGCGGCACTCGTGTCGCGGTTTGCGGGCGCCGCTTTGCACGCACTCAATGCCGTGTTCGCGCCAGGATTGGAGCGCGACGGTCGCGTGACCGCGCCCACACGTTGGGGTGACGCCATCGAGACACGAATATCAATCGAATACAAACAGTTGTCCGCACAGGATCCCGCGGCCATTGCGCGCCATGAGGGCGTGCACGCATGGGCGGAACTCTCCCTGGGACTCGAAGTCGATCGCGCGGCCTGCGCAATGGATCTGCCGCCGCCCAAGATCGCATCCACCCCGTTGCCGCCTCAGGCGCCGGTCGCTCCTGGAGCAAGCGCCTTCCTACGCCGCGCCATCGTGATCGATCGCTCGGCTATCGCCCATGTCGCATGGGCCATGGCCCGATCGGGCGCTCTGTGCCAGGAAACGCCGACTTCTGCACCCATCGAAGCCGCCTGGGCTGGCGCGGCCGTGCCGGCATTGGGGGAATGGATCGAGGGCGGTCCCACCGGCGCGCGATTCTGGCCGGGCGGCAGCGACGCGCCCCACTTCGTCGACAGCGCGGACGGCCCGACCATCGAATGGGGCCTGAGCAACGCCACGCTCGAAATCGTGGGCCGCGTTGCCGGCACCGAAATGGTCGTCCTTTCCATTTCCGGCCACTTCCGCGTACTGGTCGGACCCGTCGTCGCCAGCGGCACTGGCCTTGGCCTCGTGTTTCTCAGCGCCAGCCGTGACGCAACGATCGTGTCCAGCCCACTGTTCGGCGATGACCTCAAGTTCACGGATGCAGCCGTCGATTCTCTGGTAGACGCAGCGTTGCGCGGCATCTTTTCGACCTTGCCCGTGTTGCCGCTCAGCGCGGCGCTGCCGGCCGATACCGTGGTCACCGGCGTTTCACGCTCGGCGGACGCCCTGTGGCTCTGGCTCGAGGGCGGCATGGCCGAGTAGGCGCGGACGGCAGGCGGGCACACTGCCGACACGCGGATCGCGGTCGCGGCGCACTGGTTGCGCCAATTCGGGCGATCCCCTAGAACATGCGGATCATCGGGGCCGCACCTGATCGCAAGGAGTCTGTTGATGTCCCTGTTTCGTATATCGATTCCGATGCTGTGCGCGTTCTGCGTCATGCTGACTGCGTTTGCGCATCCCGCTGTCTCCCTTCCGGCGGCGGCCAAGACTTTGGAAAAACGCACGGTTCTCCAGTTCGAGAGCACGCTCAAGGACGACGACAACAAGCCCGTGGCCGGCATCTTCCAGATGAGCTTCGAGTTGCGCAAGCCAAAGGCGAAGAAGGCTTTCTGGGCAGAGAAACATTGGGTTGCCATCGACAATGGCCGCTACGCGCTTCAGCTCGGCAAGGACAGTCCCCTGCCCAAGGACCTTGATCCGCAGAGCGCTGTCATCGTGGTGAGCATTCCCGGCGTCGGCGAAGTGCTGCAAGAGCCGCTGGCGGGCGAAGCCGCCCTGACACAGGTCGATGAAAACGCCAGACGCGGCGGCAAACGCATCGTGCAGTATGCCGAAAAGGCCGGTTTTGCGTATGAAGCCGAGCGGGCCACGGTCGCGGATCGCATCGGCAATTTTACAGCCAAGCTGCTCCAGGACACGCTCGACGCGCTGGACAAGCGCAAGGTCAAGATCAAGATTGGCAAAAATCACCTGAACTTGACGAGCGTCGGCGGCGCGGGCGGTACGCCCTACGAAACGATCTGCCCGCCCGGCATGGTCGCGATCGGCATCCGCGGCGGTTCGGGCATCTACATCGACAACTTCCAGCTCGTGTGCGCCCCGCTCGAATAGCGCTGGATTTGCAGCGAAGCCCGCGCTGACCGCTGCGCCAGATGTCGCTGCACCCACCCACCCGGAACGAGGCCACGATGACACCGCACGCACCGGGACCGGCGCTGACCGTGGATGCCCTGGTGCAGCGGCGCATGCCCGACGGCCGACTGGCGATCCTGCTGATCGAGCGCCGTTTTCCGCCGCGTGGCTGGGCTTTGCCCGGCGGTTTCGTCGATGCCGGCGAGTCATGCGAGGCTGCCGTGCTACGTGAACTTGAGGAAGAGACAGGCCTGCAGGGCGTGATTGACTACCAGCAGCATACCTACTCGGATCCACTGCGAGATCCGCGCAGGCCGACAGCCTCCGTGGTGTATGTGGTTGCGGCGCAAGGGGACCCACGCGCTGGTGATGACGCCGCGGTGGCGCGCTTCTGGCCCCTCGACGCCTTGCCGCCGCTGTGCTTCGATCATGCCCGGATCCTGGACGATCTGCGCAGCCATCGCTACGCGCCAGGCAACGCGACACTATTGTGATGTTGTTCATGATTTCTCGTTCGAGGCGGAATGCCGACAGCCCAAGCCGGTGTGCGATCCGACTGGCCTCACTCGCCACGGCCACGCTGGTTGTCGCGTGCAGTGGCTCGACGGACGTCAGCGGCACCTGGCAGGGCGTGTCTGCGGCGCGCGGCGGCGACAATGACCTCATCTACGGCCCAGACGGCCAGGGAGTCGGCCTGCGCCTGATCCTCGGCGAATACGGCCCCGATCTCGCGGGCGTGCTGCAATTCTACACCTCGGCGAACTTCGACCGCTCCCGCTCCGCGACCAGCCCGGATTTCGAATGCGCCTGCAACTACTTGCACGGCGGCAGAATCGACGCCGTCAGTGCCCGCATCTCCTTCACGTTGCTAGGCTGCACGCCGGGCAGCGCGACCGGGAAGGCGCAGCGCTTGCGCGGTTCGTTCGTACTGACGCAGCAAGGACGCCTCGATGGCACACTGCGCGTCGACGATCCGACTTCGCTTCTGAATGGCAAGTCTGTGGCGGTACAACTTGATCGTCTTGCGCAGTCCAGCGAGGTCGAACCCTCCGATCTGGTCTGCCGGCAACCCCCAGACGCGGCCAACGGCAACATCTTCAGCGGACGCTGAGAGGCCCTCGGCAAGAAGGATGCCCGTGCGCCCTGCGCTCGCCCTACCCGTCCGCTGCTGGCTCGCCTTGTGCGGGCTTTCCGTGCTGTGCGGGTTGCCAACGCACGGCCAGGCGCAGGTGCCCGTCGAACGCGACATGCCCGTGGCCGCCTCACTGACCCTTGGCGATGTGCCTGACGCGCAGAAGCGCAGCCGCACGATCGCGATCCTGCCGCTCAAGAACAACCTTGTTTCGTTTGGCGACCTGTTTGCGCCGGATGCGCCGTCCGCGGTTCCGCAACTGCCCGATGTCGAAGCTGCCTTGCAGCGCGCGTTGGACAGCCACTCGTTCGTGTCGATCAAGCCTGTGGGCCGTGTGCGCGCCGAATTGGCCGATGACGCCGCAGCCCAGCCGCTGGCGCGCGCGGCGCAGCAGCGCTACCGGCTGGGTCTGGATCTGTACCTGGGCCTCGCGACGGCGCGCGCCGCCACCAGCCTGCAAGAAGCCACCGAACTCTACCGCGGCATCTACCAGGACATCGTCGACCCGAAACCCCTGGCGGACGCAGCCTTCATGTTGGGCGTGAGCCTCATCGACATGGGCCGCGCCGCGCAAGGCCACATCGTGTTGAAAGATGCTTTCCAGGTGCAGCCGGATCGGCGCTTTCGGCCCAACTTCTTTCCACCTCAGGTCAATGCCGCCCTTGCCAATGCGCTGGTGGATCACCGGTCGACGGGCGATCCGCTCCATCCGTATGGCGACAATCGGCGCATGCTCGCGCTGGCCGGGCGCCTCGGCGCTTCCGCCTTGGTCTTGGCGTCGCTGCGCCAAGGTCCGCAGGAACCAGAACTGTTCGTGGCCATCTTCAGTGCACAACGTCGCGTCATCGAAGCTGAATTGCGGGTGCCGCTGCGCGATGCCGACACCCGCCTCGGCGCGTTCTTCTCGCGCTGGCTGTCGTGCGCACCCATCACGCAAGCACGCGAAAACACGCCGACCGGTCGCGAAATGCGCCTCGATACCTCGGGTTCCTACGCGCTCTACCTGCGCCAACCCACAAGACGCGACTTTCACAGCGTCGGCTTTGGCGCTGGCACCTCCATTGACGTGCGACCCGGTCTCGAGTGGTTTGCCCGCCTCAACATGTACACGAGCCTGTCTGACCCCTACCAGGATCTGTTGCACGCCTTCAACTCTGTGCGGCTGATGTCGGGCGTGGGCTTCTGGCTGCGGCGCGGCCCGTGGCGCATGTTTGCGAGACCGGCGCTCGATCTGCACCTGTTGGGCGACTTCGTCGCCACGACGAATGCCAACTGCAAGCTTTTCGGCACCAACCACAAACTCTGCGATCAGTCGAGCCTTTCTGACCTGCAGCAGCGCGTGCTGGTGGGCATCAACCTCGCGGTGGGCACGCATCTGCACATCGGCCGCAACTTCTTTGTGGCACTGCAGGGCTCGGCTTCCACCTACTTCTTGCCGCTGACCGGAACGGATCGACTCAACGTTCCCGTTTCTGCAGAGATCGGCCTGGGCTACCGGATGTAGGAGCGACACGCATGACTGTTGAAGTACTGAAGCATCACGAACAATTGCCACCGCTGGATGGCCCGCTCGTGCTCGCGATCCTTGACGGCGTGGGGTGGGGCCCCGAGGACGGCGGCGACGCGGTATTCCTCGCGAAAAAGCCGAACTTGGACTGGCTGTGGCAACACTGCCCGACACGAACGTTGCAGGCGCACGGCACCGCAGTGGGAATGCCCAGCGATGCCGACATGGGCAATTCCGAAGTGGGCCACAACGCGATGGGCGCAGGCCGCGTGTTTCGCCAAGGCGCCGCGCTGGTGCAGGATGCCATCGCATCTGGGCGGCTCTTTGCCGGCAAGGCGTGGCAGTGGCTGACCGAACCGATTTCTGCCAATCCTCGTGCCACGTTACACCTGTGCGGCTTGCTCAGCGATGGCAATGTCCATTCCCACATCGATCATGTGCTGGCGCTGGTACGCGCCGCGGATCGCGACGGCGTCCAGCGCATTCGCGTGCACGCCCTTGCCGACGGGCGCGACGTCGCCGACCCAAGTTTTGAACGGTATGTCCATCAGTTGGAGGAGGCGCTAAGTCAGTGCTGCGGCCGCGACTACCGCATCGCATCAGGGGGCGGCCGCATGCTCGTGACCATGGATCGCTACGAGGCGGACTGGTCCATCGTCGAGCGAGGCTGGAACGCGCATGTCCACGGCATCGGAGCCCGTTTCTCCAGCGTGCAAGTCGCGTTGCATCACCTGCGCCAGCTGCCGGACGGCGCATCGGATCAGAGCCTCGCTCCATTCGTCATCGCCGGCGACGACGGCGAGCCCATCGGCCGCGTATGCGACGGCGATTCCTTCGTGTTCTGGAACTTCCGCGGCGATCGCGCCATCGAGATCAGCAAAGCCTTCGAATCGGCTGACTTTCCCTACTTCGATCGCGGCCAGCGTCCACAGGTGCGCTACGCCGGCATGATGCAGTACGACGGTGATCTCTTGCTGCCCGAGCACTTCCTGGTCGAGCCGCCGGTCATCGAACGCACGCTGGGCGAGTTCCTTGCGGCGCTGGGCGTGTCAAGCCTGGCGGTGAGCGAGACGCAAAAGTACGGCCACGTCACATACTTCTGGAACGGCAACCGCTCGGGCCTGCTCGACGCGGCGCACGAGGTCTATGCGGAAGTACCTTCGGATCGCATCGCCTTTGACCAGCGGCCGCAGATGCGCGCCCACGACATCACGGATCGGGTGCTGGAGGCGTTTCGTGGCGCAAAGATGCCTGATTTCACACGGATCAACTACGCCAACGGCGACATGGTCGGACACACCGGCAACCTGCAAGCGACCATGGCCGCCGTCGCGGCAGTGGACGCCGAGATCGGACGCCTGATCGAACTCGTGCGAGAGCGGCGCGGCGTGCTCGTCGTGACAGCGGATCACGGCAACGCGGACGACATGTGGATACGCGACGGCAAGGGCAGACCGAGCCTCAACAATGGCGTGCCGCAGGCCAAGACGAGCCACACGCTGAATCCGGTGCCTTTGTCGATCTTCGACGCGCGCGGGGCCCGAGCCTGGAAGCTGCGGGAAGATCTGCCGAATGCCGGGTTGGCGAACATCGCAGCGACGCTGCTGGCGCTGCTGGGCTACGAAAAGCCGGCGGATTACGAGCCGAGTGTCGTCACGGGGCCATAGGTCCCGGCCGAGAACAACTCGTCCGCTGTCCCGTTGCCTCTTGGCTGGCCGCCCCGCCCGCGCTACGAGCAACCACCCGAAGTCATTCCACAATCACAGCGATAGCACGCGCCGCTTGGCGTCATCATGCGCCCGCAGTTGCTGCAGATCGGGCTGTCCAAGTGCGCGCGCACTTTCGGCAACGCCCCAGACGCAAATGCCGCCGCCGGCAACTGCGCTTGAGCGGGCGCCGCTTCGACCGGCGCGGCCGCTACCACGGCTTCCTCGCCCATCTCGAACGCCAGCCCTTTGTCGAGGAACTTCAGCGCCAGCCAGCGGAACAGGTAGTCGGTGATCGACGACGCCATACGGATCTCGGAATGTCCCGTAAACCCGCTCGGTTCAAAGCGTGTATGGCGGAACTTGTCGCACAGCACCTGCAGCGGCACGCCGTACTGCAAAGCCAACGAAATCGCCGTCGCGAAACTGTCCATCATGCCGGAAAGCGTCGAGCCTTCCTTGGCCATCACGATGAACACCTCGCCCGGGCGACCGTCCTCGTACATGCCAACCGTGATGTAGCCCTCGTGACCTGCAATCGAAAACTTATGGGTAATCGCCTGACGCTCGTCCGGCAGCTTCTGCCGGCCCGGCTTGTAGATGATCTGCGGCGGCAGCGTCGGCAACTGCAGCTGCGCCGAAACGCCCTGCCCGACCGTGCCATCCGCGCCATCACTGGACTTCTTGGTCGACAAAGGCTGCGCGCGCTTGCAGCCGTCGCGGTAGATCGCCACCGCCTTGATGCCCAGCTTCCACGCCTCCATGTAAGTCTGCGCAATGTCCTCGATCGTCGCTTCGTGAGGCAGATTCACGGTCTTGGAGATCGCGCCCGACAGGAATGGCTGCGTCGCTCCCATCATCTTGAGGTGACCCTGGTAGTGGATCGAGCGCGTACCGTTCTGCGGCTTGAAGGCGCAGTCAAACGCAGCCAGATGCTGCTCTTTCAAGTGCGGCGCGCCTTCAATGGTGTCGTGCTGATCGATGAACAAGGTGATGTCGGCAATCTGCTCGGCGTCGTAGCCCAGCTTGCGCAGCGCCGACGGCACTTCCTGGTTGACGATCTTGAGCGTGCCGCCGCCCACCAGCTTCTTGTACTTGACCAGCGCGATGTCCGGCTCGATGCCCGTCGTGTCGCAATCCATCATGAATGCGATGGTTCCAGTTGGGGCCAGCACGGTGACCTGGCCGTTGCGAAAGCCATGCTCGGTCCCTTTCGCGATCACCTCGTCCCATGTGCTGCGCGCCGCCTGCATCAGTTCTTGAGGCACGAGGCGCGCATCGATACCCGAAAGCGCCGCGCGGTGCTTGTCCATCACGTGGAGCATCGGCTCGCGATTGGGTGCGTAGCCCGGGAAAGTCCCGATTTCGCCGGCCAATCGCGCCGACTGCAGGTTCGCCTGCCCGTGCATCAACGCCGTGATCGCGGCCGCATACGCGCGCCCCGCGTCGGAATCATACGGCAAGCCGCGCGTCATCAGCAGCGCGCCCAGGTTGGCGTAGCCCAAGCCAAGCGGGCGAAACTTATGACTGTTCGCGCCGATCTTCTCGGTCGGGTAGGCAGCGAAGTCGACCAGGATCTCCTGCGCCGTGATCGTCACATCGACCGCGTGCTGGAAGGAAGCCACATCGAACTCGCCGTCCTCCTTGACGAACTTCATCAGGTTCAGCGATGCGAGGTTGCAGGCCGAGTCATCGAGGAACATGTACTCACTGCACGGATTCGAGGCGTTGATGCGCGCCGTCTCCGGGCAGGTGTGCCAGTCATTGATGGTCGTGTCGAACTGCATGCCGGGATCGCCGCAGGCCCACGCCGATTTGGCAATCTGATCCATGACTTCGCGCGCATTGTAGCGATCCATCTGCCGGCCATCTTTGACGGCATGGGTGACCCATTCGCCATCGTCTTGGACCGCGCGCATGAAGGCGTCCGAAACACGCACGCTGTTGTTGGAATTCTGAAAAAACACAGAAGCATACGCCTCGCCGTCCAAGCGGCTGTCATAGCCCGCCTCGATGAGGGCCCACGCTTTCTTCTCCTCCGCTTCCTTGCAGCGAATGAAGGCCATGATGTCCGGATGATCGACATTCAGGATCACCATCTTGGCTGCGCGCCGCGTCTTGCCGCCGGACTTGATCACGCCCGCGAATGCGTCGAATCCCTTCATGAAGCTGACAGGACCCGACGCCTCGCCACCGCCAGCGAGTTGCTCGCGCGAACTGCGGATGGGCGAGAGGTTCGAGCCCGTGCCGCTGCCGTACTTGAACAGCATGCCTTCGGTCTTGGCCAGGCCGAGGATCGATTCCATCGTGTCTTCGACGCTGTTGATGAAGCAAGCCGAGCACTGCGGCTTGGCTTCCACGCCAACATTGAACCAAACCGGCGAGTTGAAGGCCATCTGCTGGTGCAGCAGCAGCCAGGTCAGCTCCGCTTCAAAGATGCGCGAATCCTCGTCGCTGGCGAAGTAGACAGCTTGACGCGCCCACTGCCCGATGGTCGCCACGACGCGGCCGATGAGTTGGCGCACGCTGTACTCCCGCTCCGGCGTATTCAGGGTGCCGCGGAAGTACTTGGAGACCACGACCGCCGTGGCCGTATGCGACCAGGAAGTTGGGAACTCCACGCCCTTTTGTTCGAAGATGGTCTCGCCCTTGGTGTTGGTGATGGCAGCGGTGCGCCGCTCCCACGCCACTTCGTCAAACGGGTTGACGCCCGCCTTGGTGTGCAGTCGAGTCATGCGCAGCCCTGGCCCGCGATCCTGACGGTGCGAAGCCGGCAAGGTCACACCCGGCGCTTTGTGCGCGGCGACGTGCGTCACGGTCTCGCTCGGCTCGTCCATCGTCGCCTCAGCTGGAGCGTCCACCGCCACCACCTCTGTGCAGGGACCGCTTTCAATCTGCAGATTTCCACTGATCTCCAGACTGCCCTGCGCCTTGGACTTGGACGCCTTTGGCGCCTCTGGCCTCAAACCGCCCACGTGCATGCTCATCGTCCCCTCCTCGCCCTTGACGCGCCAGTACCCGCAGTGCGGCGGCGCCCGTTTTTTCGTCTTTTCAAGCTATTGACAGCCCCCCCTCGACCGCCACTAGTGAAAAGGACACCTCGCCCGTGTTCGCGCGCCGCCTTTGGCGCCCGATGCATGGCCGGCCTCGTTCCGTTCGTTCGTTGGAGTGAAGGCTGCCGAATGGTTTCCAGAACTTGCTTCAGGCCCCAGGCCCTCTGCTTCCCGGCATTCGACGTCTCGTTCCTAGAGCGAACCTAGCGTGCCCCCCCGGCCGGGGTCAACGCCTATCCACGGTCGCACCCCTACAGGTTGTGTCAATTTTTTCGTCGACCACTACATCTGGTGGTCGCAGACCTTGGGCGGGCGACAAATTCGGCCACGAATCCCGCGAGGTCGGATCAAATCTTGGGCCGCACCCTCGACCTTGGACCGGGCGCCTGTGGACAAGTGGCACCTCCGAGCGCCCAAGAGCGATCGCGGTAACGGCATTTCGTGACAACTGCGTGACTAGCGCGCAACGCGATCTGTGCAGGACGCCTCGCCCACGCCGCACCACCCGTCTGATCACGCAGATCCCAGCAACAGGGCCCGAAACGCCAACCAAGCATGGCGACAACGTTATTTGTCAACTTGGCCTGCATGCGACGCTTCTTGGGCCCCGCGCCCGTTGCCCCGCGCCGCGGTGTCGCGTACAAGCCGACTTCGCAAAGGTTCACACAACGGAGCGTTCATGCAGTTCATCGACGAGGCCCTCATCGTCGTCCAGTCAGGGTCAGGCGGCCACGGCAGTCGACACTTTCGCCGCGAGAAGTTTGCGCCGCGCGGCGGCCCCGATGGCGGCGACGGCGGCAAGGGCGGCGACGTCGTGCTCGTGGCCGACAACCGCGCACGCTCCTTGCTCGACTACCACCACAGCCGCACCTACGCTGCCGAAAACGGCCACCCCGGAATGGGCTCGCGCAAGTCCGGTCGCGACGGCGCGGATCTCGAGCTTGCGTTGCCGCCCGGCACGCAGGTGTATGACCAAAGCAGCGGTGAATTGCTCGCGGATCTGACGACGCCGGCCGAGAGGCGCTTGCTGCTGCCCGGCGGCAACGGCGGCTGGGGCAACGTCCATTTCGCCACGTCGACGCGGCAGGCGCCCGATCGCGCCAATCCGGGGCTGCCGGGCGCCGTGCGCACCGTTCGCCTGGAACTCAAGTTGCTGGCCGATGTCGCGCTCGTCGGCTTTCCCAACGCCGGAAAATCGAGCCTGATTCGAGCGATTTCCGCCTCGCAGGCGCGCGTTGCCGACTATCCCTTCACCACACTGGTGCCCAATCTGGGCGTCGTTCGGCACGCCGGGCGCGTCTTTACGGTCGCGGACATCCCCGGGCTGATCGAAGGCGCGGCCGACGGCGCCGGGCTCGGTACGCGCTTTCTGCGCCACATCGAACGCTGCAGCGTCCTCGTCTTGCTCCTGTCGCCCGTCGATACCCTGCCGCCTGCGGCTGCCCTCTCCGTGTTGTTGCGCGAACTCGAGTCCTTCAACCCCGAGCTGCTGCGGCGGCCGCGCCTGTGTGTTCTGAGCAAATCCGACACGCTGGGTTCGGCTTCGCGACGGCAAGCCGCGGCGCTCAGCCGCGAACTGGGAACCCAAGTCATCGATCTCTCGTCGGTCACGCGGCACGGCCTGGACCGGTTGCTGGGCGAATTGGCCCGCCACTTCGGCGCAACTGCGCCTGCGTCGCCTGACGCCTATGATCCGACGACCACCTGACGGCCGCATCGCGTCCGCCAATTTGACGACAGCGAAGCTGCTGCCTATACTCCGCGATTTCGGTGGTCTATCGAATGTTTGGCAACGCGAATGCACGCTTTGCCGCGAGATGACACAAGAACCAGAGGACTGTGGCGCCGGGGCACACCGACCAAGGCGCTCCTGGAACGGACCAGCCAGCATGTGGAGACTCAGCGTGGCAGCACCCGTCAATCCATGGCATGCTGCGCCGCGCAAGCGATCGTTGGGGCTGCCGATCGACGCGGGCAAGTCAGGTACTGCTTGGCTGCGGACCCCGCTTTGCATGAGAGAGAGGCAACATGTTGCGTGACCTTACCCGGCAGGCGGCGCTCGCGCTGATCGCTGCTTTCGTCGCCGCTCCGGTGTGGGCGCAGCCGGCGCCACCGCCGCCCGTCGCTGGCGATCCCGCGGCCGCGACCCCACCGGCCGCCGCCGCGGCGCCCGCCACCGCTCCCGCTGCAGCCGCCACGCCGGCCGCCACGCCGCCAGGCGACAAGCCAGCCGACGCGACAGACTCGGCTGAATCTGCTGGCCAATCCGTGCCCGCAGCGGGCGACGCCCAGTACGAAGCGCGCCTGCGCCAGATCGAAGAACGCGTCGTCGGCATCAAAGAGCGCATCTTCCAGACCAAGACGCGGCTTTTGCTGCTCAAGGAGCAGATCCTCGATAACGTGATCGCGGAGTCGCGGGCAGTGCTCATCCACAAGAATGAGATGGGTTCGTTCTTCGAGCTGCAGTCGGTGCTGTACTACCTCGACGGCAAGAAGATCTACTACCAGGACAACAGCAACGCTCTCTTGAACACTAGAAAAGAATTCGAGATTTACAATGGCTCGGTGATCCCGGGCAACCACGCATTGACGGTTGAACTGGTCTACCGCGGCAACTCGGACCTGTTCAGCTACCTTGAGGGATACGTCTTCAAGCTGAAGTCGTCCTACACGTTCTATGCCGCGCGCGGCCGCGTCACCGAGGTGTCGGTCGTCGGCTTTGAGCGCGGCGGCGTCGGGACCGACCTGGAAGACAAGCCGTATATTCGTTACGAAGTCAAGCAGATCCAGAACCGCACGGCCAAGCCCGCCGCGGAAACCGAAGCGCCGGGTAAGTAATGCAGCGTTCCCTGGCCCGACATGGCTCGCCACGGCGATCTTCTGCCTTGCGCACAGCGCAAACGCTTTGCTTTACGGCAGCTGTTTGCCTTGCCGGGGGCATGGCTGGCGCTCCAGGTTCGGCGTCTGCGGCCGATACGGTGCGCCAGATCGAGATGGACACCGACAACTCGCGCTCTGCCGTCAACGTCATCGATACCGACTTGAAGTTGGCCATGGCCAAGGAACGCCGCTATCCGCTGGACCGCCGCTATGTCGAGGCCACGATGGCCTACGAGCGGGGCAACACGGCGACCGCGTCGGTGCTGCTGGTCGATCTCGTCAACAACGCAGAGTTTCAGATGGGGCGCGACCACGTCGACGCGCTCTACATGCTGGGCGATTGCCTCTATCGCCAGCGCAACTATATGGGTGCCAAGCGCTATCTTGACCAGGTCCTCAAGGTCCCGACCTCCACGAACTTCCAGTTGGCCCTGCAGGAGCTTGTCGACATCTCGGTGCGGATGCACAAGATGAACGAAGTCGAGATTTACGCCCAGAAGCTCTCACAGATCATGCCCGGTCAACGCCGCTCAGAGTTGGTCTACCAGTTCGGGCGTTCCTTCTTTGCGGCCGGCCACCATGACAAGGCACGCGCCTTCCTCGAAGGCGTGACCCAAGGCGACAAACGTTGGCCGAACGCGCGCTTCTACCTTGGCGCGATGCTGGTGCACAACGGCAAGATCGAGGAAGCGATCAATGAATTCCAGGGCATCCATGCTCTGGCGAAGTCCAGCGAGGCCAACCGGCGACCGCCCCATGAAGTGACCGACTATGCTAACCTGGCACTCGGGCGCCTCTACTTGCAGCAAAAGAAGTTCGATCAAGCTGTTGAGCACTACCAGGCCGTCGATCACAACTCTACTGTGTACGAAGAGGCGCTCTTCGAAATGGCCGCGACGCATGTGGCAGCCCAGCGGCCCAAGGCGGCCCTCGAAGCCCTGGATGTGCTGCTGTTGACGGTCAGCGATGACAACGTCGCCGTGCAGGCAGCTGTGTTGCGCGGTAGAATCAACATGCTGGACAAGGAGTTCGATGCGGCAGACGCGGCGTACCGCGACGTCGTGGAACGCTACAGCGCGATCACCGGTGAACTCACGCGGTTCGCCTCCAGCGACAAGAACTTGGAGCAATTCTTCTCCTGGCTGCTCAACCGCGGTTCCGACGAGTACACGGTCGTGCGGCCTGTGTCCGAGCGGGTGGCAAAGTACATCGAACGCGACGAAGACATGTTGCGCGTCGTGGCCCTGTTCGACGACATGGGCGTGGAGCGCGCTGACGTCAAAGAATCCGCGCGCTTGGCCGCGACGATCGACGCGGCGCTCAAGGAGACGAGCCGCCTCGACATGTTCCCAGAACTCAAGGACGGCTGGCTGCGCGTCATCGAGAACCAGAACCGCTCTGTGGAAATTGCACGGCGGATTCTCGAGTTGCTGCGCAGCTATGCCTCGATCGTGATGACGCCCGAGGAGCGCGAACGCGCCCAAGTGCTGGAAGCCACCCGCAAGAGATGGGAAGTCGCATTCGCCAAGGTGCCGGCAACAAAGGGTGACTATGTGTTGCGCCAGAACCGCGTCGACGCCGGTTACCAGAACCTTGCGGCCGATGTCGGCATCTTGAAGAGCCAGCTCGCCTCGGTGAAGGATCAGGTGCTCGCCGTCGAAAAGATGCTGAACGAGCGCGTCTATGGCGAACAAGGCATCGCGCTGACCAAGGAACATGAGGCGGAAATCCGCGCAGCGTTGCAGAACGAAAAGGACGAGTTGCGCCGCACGTACCGCTCCATCGAAGAGCTGTCGCAAGACACCGAGGTCTACGCCCAAGGCGTCGGCGCGGGCGACAAGGTCTCGAACGACGAAGCGACCGTGCGTACCGCTCTGCTGGCCGCGCAGCGCGTGGAACAAGCGATGTACATCTCGGTGCTCGAGCGCGCAGGTGCGCACCAGGACGACGCGTCGCGCCTGGCGCTGGCCCGCAACGCCATCGAGAAGCTCGGCCTGCAGATGATGGGGATTTTGCAGGTGATTGCCGGCCGCGCGGGCGAACGCGTCTCCCTCATCGCCAACGTGCTGAGTGCAGAGAAGCGCAACATTGCAGAGTACCAGGTAACGGTGCGCGCCTATGAAGAGGACTCGCGCGGCATGGCCCGCGATGTCGGCTACGGGCTGATTCGCTCCGCCGAGAAGCGCCTGGCTGACATCCTACTGGAAGCGGACCTTGGCCTTGTGGACGTGGCTTGGCAGCGCAAACAGGAAAAGAGCACAGCCATCCGCGCCCTGCAGGACGAACGTGCCCAGAAGATCCGCACATTGGGCGACGTGCGCGACAGTTTGACGGCTGAGCCTGCCGACGGGGAGGCCGAATGATACGCCGCTCCGTTGTCGCAACCCTCTTCACCGGTCTGTGCGCGCTCGTCGGCATCTGCGCGGGCGTGTCTGCGGCAACCGCGCTGCCCCAGGTTCGCTGGATGCCGAAGTACGCCGTCCGCGGCGAAGTCGTCGATGATCCGGTCGAACTCAAGAGCGAGCGCAAGGCGTTCCAGGCGTCATTCGACGCCTACAAGCTCGCGGCGCGCGAATACCAGAACGAGGTCAAAGAGTTCATCACGCGCGAGATCGGCCTTCGCGAAAAGTCGATCAACTTCGGCTACAAGGGCCAAATCGACGCGCTCGACCAGGCGCAATTCGATCTGCGCCGCGAAGCCATTGCGCGCCTGGAGTCATTCGTGCGCCGACACCAGGATCACGATCAGTACACGCCGGATACGCTGTTCCGTCTGGCAGAGTTGTACTACGAGGACACAATCGCTTCGGATGATCGCGCCCAGGACGACTTCCAAAGGCAGATGAACCTCTACAACCGCGGCAAGATTCTCGATCCGCCGGTGGACACCGAGCGCGACTTTTCGCGTTCCGTGGCTATCTACAAGTATTTGCACTGGGTTCCCGAAGGCACGGCCATGACGCCGCTGTCAGGCAAGCTGGAAGGCGTGGTGCTGGAAAAGCGCTGGCCGAAGTACAAGTTCGCCGATGCCGCGATGTACTTGCAGGGGTTCTGCGAACTCAAGGCCGGTGACATCGAGAGGTCTGTCGCCACCCTCTCCGAGATCGAAAACCACTACCCGAATTCGACGTACATCTCCGAGGCTTGGCTGCGCGTCGGCGAAATGCGCTTTGACGACGGCGACTTCGAGAAGGCGGCCGACGCGTATGGACGGGCGGCGAGCCGCGCTCAGGTGACCAACGACGACGTCAACTATATGTTGGCATTGTACAAACTCGGCTGGTCGTACTTTCAGCTCTACAAGTACCCGGATGCAGTGCGCTGGTTCCAGAAGCTGATCGAATACGAGGTCGATCATGCGGACAAGCTGTCGGCCAAGGCCAAGCAGCTCAACCTGCGCAAGGAGGCCGTTGAATACCTTGCGAAATCATTGGCAGAGCCGAGCTGGGACGACGACGGCTGCGACGACTTCGGCAACGAAGACACCAAGACCGTCTGCGTGCAACGCGACCCGCGTCTGCGTCCGCGTCTGTACGTGTCGAGCGTGCTCGAACCCAAGTTCGACGATTTTCCCAATTGGAAGCAAGGGTTGTCGGGCGAGGCGCTGCAGCGTCTCGAAGCGAACTTCGCCGCGCGTGCCGCGGTGCGCAGGGATCTCGTCAACGGCAAGCCGTACGTCTATGACATTCTTGTCACCTACGGCAACACCCTGTACGAGCAAGCGGTGGACGATTACTACCGTCAGGCCGTGCTGGTGCTCGGCTACGTCGTCGACAACTACTCGACGGCGCGCGAAGCGCAGGGGCTGCAGCGCAAGGTCATTCGGTCTGTGGATATTCTCGCCGCGGCGGCACTGGGCTACCAGTCGGCGCTGCGCAAGGATCCCAACAACGACGGCGCCAAGCTCGGCCTGGCGATGGCCATGCTTGACCAGGATCGGCAGATCGTCGAGCGTCGCAAATATTTGACTCTATTCTCGAAAGGCACACCCTGGTACGACAAGTGGGGCAGCGACAAGGATCTCGCGGCGCAGGTCGATGACACGGTCATGCACGTGCGGCTGGACTTTGCCCAGTTGATCCACGTCCAAGCCCAGACGTTGCGCGCTGCTGGCGACGAGGAAGGCGCGTTGGCCAAGTACGCGGAAGCCGCGAAGGAATACGAAGTCCTGCTGTTGGCGGACACGCAATCGCCTGGCGCCTACGATCTGGCGTGGACGCTCGCGGATACCCTGTTCTTCGCCGGCAAGCGCTGCGATGCGCTGCGGACGGACAAGGGCGAACTGCTGCGCGGCCCGACGACAGAACTGGTCACTTACCCCGCGGACGCGATGCCCAGCGTGCGCAGGTCCTGCGAATTGATGAAGAAGTCGGTGCAGTACTACAACATGGTGCGCGACTGGAAGGGTCAGAAGACGCGTGGCGAGGACGGCAAGCCCCTGGACTACGCCGAGCAGGCCGGGTTCTCTGCCATCGTCGCGACCAGCCTCGTGCTCAACGCGCGCGCCAGTTACCCACGCGACGACGCCGATCACATCGAAACCCGCATGTTGCCTGAACTTCGGCCGTCATCGGCGCAAGACGATGCGGACCTCGAGGCCAACAAAGACGCCACGGATGTCGTGCCCGTCACGCCGCAGTCCGTCGATGCGGCCGCGGTCGACTGGTTGCAGGCGGTCGATGGCTACATCGCTTCGGGCCAGTTCAACGCCAAGGATCCGGAGCGTCAACAGCGTCTCGCCCTACAGGCGGCAGAGTTGCTGTACAAGAATCGGCACTTCGACGACTGGAAGGAAGGCGCCACGGACAAGATCAAGCCAGACTTCTGGTCGGCGCGCGAACGGTTGTGGTGGATCGTCAAGAAGTATCCGAGTTCCACGCAGGCCAACGAAGCGATCAAGGATCTGCTTACTTCGTACGGCATCGAGCGCCAGTTCGCCAAGCTGCAAGAAACCGCCAAGTACATGGAAGATCACAATCTCGGCACCGAGCAACAGCGAACCGTCACGTTCAAGGCCGTGCAGGAATTCAACCTCGGCGTGCTCGGACGCGGTGCGGATGCCATCTATGCCAAGGCCGAAGAGACGGTCAAGACGGCTGAAGCTTCAGCGGATCCGGCCGTTGCTGGCGCCAAGCTGGAGGAGGCGCGCGCCGACTACGACAAGGCGGGCGACACGTACCGCAGCCTGCGCGCCAAGGCGCCTGATACCAAGGTGCAGTTGTCTGCCTTGATGAACGGCATGCGCAGCTACCTGCGCGCCGAGAAGTGGGAAAAGTGCTTTGATGTCTTGAGGGAAGCGGAGCAGATGATCCGCGACGTCAAGACGACCGACAAGGAAGAGCAGAAGAAGAACATCGAGCGCATCGAACTCATCGTCACGACGCGTGCCGATCTGAATTACAAGTTCTTCAACATTCCCGAGGCGATCGCGGACTATCGCACCCTGTATGCCTCGGACCCGACGGGGCCAAAGTCGGCTGAATACCTGAAGTCTGCCGCCGACCTCGCGTCGTCCAACGGCAACTGGGACCTCGCTGTGCAGTTGGACCAGCAGATCATTGCGAAATTCGAAAAGGATCCGAGCCCGAAGCGGCAGGAGCTGGTGCGCAAGTCCGCCTGGCGCATCCAGCAGTCGTGGCAGAAGAAGGGCGATGTCGACAAGCAGTTGGGTGCGCTCGACGATTTCATCAAGAGATTCATAGCCGACAAGACCGTATCGAACCGCGTCTTCCAGGCATACTCGATGATGGCGGAAATCGAGATCGCGCGCGGCGACAAGAAGGCGTCCGACAAGATCTGGGGTCGCATCCTGGATTCATTCACCAAAGGCGGGTTCCCACGCAATGGCGGGCCGGAGGCGACGGCGGCGGCGCAGGCGACGTTCGAGTTGATGCGCCCCCGCTACGACGCGTTCATGGCGACGAAGTTGGTGGAGAACACCAAGCTCGTGCCGGCCAAGCGCGTGCAGGACCTGCAAAAGCAAGTCATGGCCATGATGGACGTCGTGTTTGGTCCGACAAAGAAGGTCAAGAAGCCCGACGGTACGACCGAGGACGTGCGCGGCGGCGGCATGTTCGACGAATATGCGAATACCGTTGCGAGCTTTGCGTCGCAGAACTGGTCCTACGCAGCGTTCCTGTATCGCGCCAAGATCTTGCAGTACTTCGCCCGGACCATCTATGCCGCGCCCAAGCCGGACAACCTGTCGGAAGACGAGGAAGCCGCTTACGAAGAGGCGCTGGAAGGCATCGGCCGACCGATCGAGAATCAGGCGATGAAGTCGTTGGAAGTCGCGCTGAAAGACGCCGAGTCCAAGGGCGTGGTCAACAGCTGGGTGACGGAATTGCGCAAGGCGATCAACCAGTACAAGCCGGCAGAGTACCCGCTACTCAAAGACGAGAAGCGGCTCGTCGCTGATCCCGTGGGCACGTTGCCCATTGCGGACAAGGAGTCGCGATGAAAGCGTATTCCTTGTCATTGACGCTGCTTGCGCTCGGCGGGGTGCTGGCCTGCTCGAGTCCGGAGGTGGAAGGCGAAATCGGCGCACCGGGCGGCGAGCTCAAGCAGATGCAGCCCCCCGCGCAAGCGCCCGCCGCCGCAGATGACCAGCATCAGGTGGCGCCGCCGCCGGTCGAAGAAGTCAAGCCGGCAGAGCCGCCGGTGGCCGACGAACCGAATGCACCGACACCCACGGCCAGCCCGGACACAGCCAAGGCCGAGGATGCGCCGCCGCCCGAGACGGACGTGCGCAGAGCCAACTCGGCGGCAGAACCGCTCATCGAAGAAGGCATTCGCCTGCTGCAGGAGAACAACCTGTTCGACGCGCGCCAGCGGCTGCAGGGCGGGACCCAGCGCGATCCGCAGTCGGCGACAGCGCATTACGATCTGGCGCTGGTGCAATTCCGCCTTGGCAATTTCGAGGACGCGCTGCAATCAGCCCAGAAGGCTGTGGAACTCAATGCGACCTATACACGCGCCGTCGTGCTGTTGTCGGTCCTGCACCTGCGGCATGGGGACGCGCAGACCGCGTCGGCCGTCGTCGACAGCGCACTGCAAAAGCGGCCGACGGACGTGATGTTGTTGGGCGCCAAGGCGCGCGTGCTCATCGCCGAGCGTGAGTATCAGAAGGCGCTGGAAGTCTGCGTTCAGGCGATCAAGTTGGATCACGACAATCCGGAATTGCTGCGCTATGTTGCTGAGGCCTACCTGGGCATGAACCGGGAAGGTCTGGCACGTCTTGCGCTGGATCGTGCGTTCCAGATCTACACCAGCGACGAGGAGGCGCCGACGGATGCGAGCGGCGCGCCCACGGCGGCTGCGCCGGCGCGCAAGACCTATGATGTGCGTGCATCGCACGGCGGCGGCACATTGCGCGGCGTGCGCGCCGAGGCGCTGGACCGAGATGCCGGCATTGCGCATATCTACTATCTTTACGGGCAGATGGCGATGCGCCGCGATGAGGTGAGCGACGCCCGCGAGCAGTTCGTCCAGGCGACCAAGCTGCGCCCCGACTATGCCGAGGCTTGGAACAACCTGGGCGTGACATGGATTGTCGCCAAGAAGGGCGAGCAGGCGATCGAGTCGCTGCAGAAAGCCTTGGAAATCGCGCCGACTTTCCTCGAGGCACGCGTCAACCTCGGCAGCGCATACCGCATCAGCAAGGATCCGGATCGTGCAGTGAAGGCCAAGGCCGAGTACGAGCGGGCCATCAAGCAGGAGCCACGCAACCCCGCGCCGCACTTCAATCTGGGCATTCTGTACTTGGAGACCGCGCTGCCGGACGTTGCGACCAGCCCAGAGCAGAGGTTCCAAAAGGCGATTGATTACTTCAATACATATCGCGAGTTGCGTGGGCCGCGTGCGCCGGGCGAGAAGGATCCGCTGGAGGACTACATTGCCGAAGCGGTGAACCTGCGCAAGATCGCGGCAGACAAGCGCAAGACCGACGAGCAGGCCAAGATCGAGCAAGAGGCCGATAGGAAGAAGGCCGAAGAGGAAAAGCGCCAGAAGGAAGAGGCTGCGCGTGTAAAGGCTGAGGAAGACGCCAAGAAGGCCGCGGAAGACCAGCGCAAGGCCGACGAAGAGGCCCGCAAGAAGGCCGAGGAAGCACCCACGCCTGAACAGCCGGCGCCTCCGCCGCCCACGGCACCACCGCCGGATGCATCACCTGCCGAACCGGCGCCGCCGCCTGCGTCACCGCCCGACGCGCCGCCTGCTGAGCCGGCGCCACCGCCGCCACCGCCTGACGCGCCGCCCGCCGAGCCGACGCCGCCACCGCCGCCGCCCGACGCGCCGCCTGCCGAGCCGGCGCCACCGCCACCGCCGCCTGCGGGCGACGAACCGCCACCGCCGCCACCGGGAATGTGATAGCCTGGGCACGAGCAAGGAGGTCCGATGAAGCGCGTGTTTTTTTGGAGCTTGAGCCTTGCCCTCTTGGTGACTGCCGGCATGGCTCTTGCGGCAGACCCGCACAAGGCCGCGGAAAGACAGTCCAAGATCAAGGGCAAGAGCGGCGGTCAAATCCGGGTGGACGCCGCCGACAAGAATTCTGGCGGCGGTACCGACCTTGCCGACATCGACATCGAAGGCCGCATCTACAAGCCGTCGGTGTTCTATGTCATGGAAAAGGCAGACATCAAGTACACGGGTATCGACTTCAAGCAGAACTTCACGGATCGCATCGTCAAAGGCGCGCAGAAGCGGCCCTTCTGACGCGATCCCGCGTGTTATCGCATTATTGCGGGCCGTCCGCGTCCGACGGCTGCACCGTTCGAACGCCCACACTCAAGGCTTCGACGCTCGCTTGCGCTCGCACAGGGCCGCGAGAACTTGCGGTGGCACCAGCGGGCTCACGTCGCCACCCAGACTCGCCACTTCGCGGACCAGCTTCGAAGATACGAAGAAGTGGCTCTTTTCCGTCATCATGAACACAGTCTCGATCTGGGGCGCCAGCACGGTGTTCATCGTGGACATCTGAAACTCGTACTCGAAATCCGCTACGCCGCGCAGACCACGCAGGACGGCCGTCGCGCCATGGCGCAGCGCCGCCTCCACCATCAGGCCATCGAAAACCGTCACGGTGATGCGCGGCTCATCGACAAAGCACTGCTCGATCAGTGTCTTTCGCTCTGCCAGCGTGAACATGGCCTGCTTGTTCACGTTCGGAGCCAAGGCAACGATCACGCGGTCGAAGACGCGCAGGCCGCGTGCGATGATGTTCATGTGCCCGATCGTCAACGGGTCGAACGAGCCAGGGTAGAAGGCGCAGGTGGCGCCACGGCCGGACAAGCCTTTTTTGCTCAAGGTAGCCTCGCGTCAGGAAGTTAGGGTTCGGATTCGGCGGAACTGCGCTGCCATTCGCCTGGCTGTGGCGGTACTTCCCACAGGCTGCCGAGTACTTCGGCCGGGTCCGCGACATCGTCCAATGCGCCTGCATCATCGCCGCCACCGTGGTCATCGTCCTCGGGGAAACCACCAGCCTTGCGGCGCTCCTCCTCGGCCTTCTGCTCCTTGGCGCGCAGCTCGAGGAGCTGTTTCTTGTCGCGACCTTTCGCCAGCACCCGCAAGCGCGTGTTGGTGTGGAAGGTGAGCCACAGGACAAAGTGAACCGGGTGAAAGTAATAGAGAATGCCATCCCACTGCGCGCCGGTCTCCAGACCGATGTGCTTGGCGACGTCAGCGGTCAGCCACATGAAAGGCAGCTGTGCGGCAATCTGCTGCGCAAACAGGGTATTGCGCCACGCACCGCGCTCGTCTTGCAGCAGCTTGGTCAGTTCCTCGACACGCTCGTCCCAGCCCTGCGCCGTCGCCATCGACTTGAACCAGTCGACCTGATCGCTCCATTCCGAAACGTGGCGCGTGATGGAGCGGTGCAACTCGGAACGCGCCGTCCGGTCGCCGTGTCCGTAGAAGTCGACAACGTCCTCTGCAACGACGCTGCGGCTGGATAGGATGAAATCACTGCGTTTTCTTCTAACGTGGCTGTCCGGATCCGGCGCAATGGCGCGCAGCAGTTCTGCCGTGTCGACCATCAGGTTGTCATCCGTGTCCGCTTCGATTTCGGTCCAGTACTTGCTATGAAGACCAAGCAGATCGACCACTTGCCGCCAGCGGCCGTCGGCAAAGATCTCGACATGCAGCACGCCTTCGTCGCCATCGGCCTCACCGAAATTGCCCACACGTCCGATGACCTTGCCCGCGGCCACTTTGGTCTGATCACTGCCGTCGACTGCAAACAGGGCGACATCACCGAGCTTGAGCGCTGCGAGGTGCGGGCCGTGATCGAGGAAAGGTTTGAACTCCATGGGTTTGTCGCCTTCTTCGTCGCTGTCGCTCGCTCTCTTGGCCTTTTGCGGCGGCGCCGCGGCTTTTGGCTTGGGCGCATCTTTCTTCTTCGGCTTGGCAGGATCGGTCTTGGGGGCCGCATCCGCTTGAGGTTCCTTGTCTTTTTGCTCCTCCGCGTCGTCGTCCTTGCCCGTCACGCTGCGACGCGCGTTGCTCACCCACTCCGGCGCCATCTGCTCGAGGAGCCGCGCGTCTTGCACCTTGTCCTGATAGGCCGCATCGTTCTTGTCCAGGTCAGCGTCGAAGCGCTGCAAGTGCATGTAAAGTGAGTAGAAT